>Ga0315914_1003217_pt1 | contig 24865 bp, 8 predicted proteins | sample MpolenodulesMG_FD_203920 | JGI IMG/M metagenome (GOLD analysis project Ga0315914, IMG submission 203920) | Medicago polymorpha root nodule microbial communities from Los Angeles, California, United States - elongated nodules | ecosystem: Host-associated > Plants > Roots > Nodule | place: USA... | reverse complement strand
TCCTTTTTATTTTAATTCAATTTCTATTTGCTTAAAAAAAAAAAAAGTGATGTACTTTTTTGCAGCAAAGAAAAATGAAAAGCTCTTGTTTGTAAAAATAAAAAATAAAAAATCACCACCACAATACTTCACAAGTGTGTTCCATGCAACCTTTGAGCTATATGCAACCTCGTTCTCTACACATTGATGAATGTAGGATAAGGCTTTGCAATCTCCATTCCCTGCATCTTTGTGCGAATTTCTCTAGGCTTATGTTGGGTTTCTATGAAGCGTTTCAGCTCCATTGTTCTCAACTTCAAGAACCTCTTGCAAGCCAAAGATCACCTTTAATTGTCTGATCTATTTATCTCAATTATTTCCATCAAGACCTGGTAGGTTTGCAGAGAAGTTACCATTACCAGCCATGGTAAATGTTGGGATCGTGTAACCCGACTTTGTTACCAATTTATTGGGGGATAAACATGATTGATTGAGAGATAAAAGATTGTGATAAGGAGATTACATGTGAAAGACTTGTATTGAATTGCACTTTATATTGTACATTTACACCACTCATAATACAGACACTTGTGCAGCAAGTGATAAGTTTCTCTAACCAGCTAATAACAAAATAAATATTTTAGTTGCAGACACAACTAACTAACTAATTCTACTTACACTAAACAAACTTAATTAGAAATATCAATCTCAACAAATTACCAGAAGTTTGAAAGTGTAGGCTTCAATTTGAGTGTATCCAAAAAAGCTATATGTCGCCTCTATTCAAAGTCATTAGAGTTGTGACATTTGCAAAGGATTTTGTGACTCTTTTTTACACATTTTATAATTTGAATACACACAATTCAAATGCTTTTTGTTCTTCAAGAGTCTTTCGTAACATATCTCTTGATAACCCCTATTAGATTTATTTTGCAAGTCAATAAAAATCGTTTGTAGATTTTTTGTCTGACATACACACAATAGAGAGAACACATTTACGACTTTGAAAAATAATACCTAAAAGATTAATCTATTTTTCGTTTTAAATAAAATTAGCTACTCATTACTAAAAAAATAATTATAATTTGAATATTCTTTATTAAAAACTTCATAAAATTCATCACTAGGATAGATCTAGATGAGTCATTAACTGTAATTGATATAGAAGTTATGATTCGTTGCTGGTCCACTTATCTTATAGCACACTTCTTTGTGAGCTAACCGTTGGTGCATACGGAATAGAGCTTACCAATGATCTTATAGTACATATCAACAATAAAGGCTTGTAAAAAAATATCAACAAGAAAGCAATTATCTAACCTCAAAAAAAAAAAAAAAAAAAAAAATCTAACAGTCAAAGCTCACGTGGCATTTGATAAAATAAAGCTTTTCTTTTTTATTTTAGTGGTAAAGTAAAACACGTTTGGCTTGGGCCTTTGGCCCTCTTGTACCAAAAAAAAAACAGTAAAACACGTTTGGCGACAAAGTAACAATATTTTTTTTAAAAGCTTTTTCACTAACCAAAAGAGATTAAATAACTAATGCAACAAAGAAAATATCGCAAATAAAATATTTCCCGCAAGTATATCATATAATATATGATGATAATAGTTCTCTCTTTTGTAGGTCATTAAATATAGAACAATTGAACCAAAGAAAATCTCAGACTCTACTTACATAAATAATAATCTGTGACTTATTCCCCTCCTCCAATTTTCTTTAACTGTTAAAAAAAGATGCAAAATATTTAACAGCTGGTGAATTTACTCACTTCATGCCAAGAGCATGCAATACCAAGGACTATTCATTTTATCACCCACCTTCCACTCATGACCCACCTTATAGTTTTGGTACTCTTTGCATTAGATTCTTAAATATATATTTTTATAATTTTTAATTATTTCTAGCTATATCTCTTCCTTTTTTTGGTATTGAACTGAGGGGACACCTTCCATAAAACACACATAATGTCCTTTTTTGGGGAAAGTAACCTTATGGAATATGGTAAAATTCCCATGCCACATGACTACAAAAGCTCTGATCCACAGGTTTTGTTTAGCTTCCTCCTTTTAGCATCTGGGCTACTACTATGTGAAGAAGAACATGAACCACCACCAGCATTGGTGTCATCACTTTTGTAGCTGAAGCACAATGTATCCAACACACCCATTGGGCTTTGAGGCACACTAGGGACAGAAGATGCACTTGAATCCTTGGCAGTGAACACACTGTTCAATGACATCTCTTGGACCTTTTCAACACACTTCAATAATCTCTCCTGTAATAACCACAATTAACACATTGTTAAAATCAACTAAACAATCATCATCATTAAGCAATCAAGTGATCAACTAAAAATATCAGAGCATAAGTCTTACATTGTCAACAAATTACAATCAATCCTTGTTTAAGTTGTAATATATGTGCTTAAGAAGTAGTTATGATTAAACTCAAATGTTTAAATGATATGATGATCATGATAAATTGACATTGTCAGAAAAATTTACCTTGAGAGTATGTATAAACTAAAAATACATTAATATATAGTACATCGTTTTCTTGTCATTTGGAAAGGACCACCATTTTACCTTTTCTATGTATTGAATCAGAGTAGAAATTGATTTGCTACTATCAATTGCTTGGGTTTCCCCAACAACACATGTTGCTACAGCTGCTGCAATCTCTGATGGTTTGAATTCCAAGAAGTCAAGACCTGCATTGAATTCACACCATCAAAATTAATCAACTTAAATTCATGATTGTTTTCACTGCAAGGGATTGGTTATTCTAGCAGTTCAACAATTCACTTGAGCAATGAAGTTAGGGAGGGAAACATTTAGGTACCTTTGATGGTGCTTGATATAAGCTGAGTTGATTGCGAAATTGAAGACCTTAATGAACTCTTATCATCATCATTAATCTTAGAAAGGAAACATTCAATGAAGGAGAATGGAGTAATTGCTTGCATTCTCCACTTCAATGTGCTAAGTACTAGAAGCTCCATTCTCTGAATGGTTTTAGCTTCAAACACAAACTTGGATTCACCAATCTGCACGCAAAAATCGACATAAATCAGCACATGCACAATGAACAGAAATAGATTGACTTAACAAAGACCAAGCATTGAAATTGACAAGTTCCTAGGTCCTGATCCTACCTGCAAATCAAGAGGCTGAGGAACAGCAGTTTCCTCTACTTTAGCTGCCAAAGATAAGCAAGCTACAGCCAACAATTGCATTGTCCAAGCTCTTCCCTTCTGAAATTGGAAACATAACATAAGATCAAAACCAATGCAGAATGAAAAGCCTTTTTTTTTGTCAAACTTTTCTTTATTCATTAACTTACAGGGAATTCATATATAGAAAGGAACCGATCCATGTAATTAATGGATAGATAAGCACAAAGAGGACCAAAACCGAAATGTGCTCGAACCTATAAATCACAAAGAAAATTGCAATTAGATAAACATAATCTGAACTCATCTTAATCTAATCTAGTTCAATCTAATCCAATCCAATCCAATCCAATCCAATTCAATCCAATTCAGGCCAATCCAATCCAATCCCAATCCATCCATCAATCAAATACGTTAACAGAAATTTCCATTCAATTCATCAAATACAAGGAGAGTCCAATAGTTATCAAGCAATGGATCATCATCAAACACACAGATTGTGATATGTATCCACAAAGAGATAGTTCATTAAATCCAATCCAAATCCAATTAAAACGCCGCCGCCACAGTTTTTTATGAAAAATTAAATCATCGTTCATATCTCAAAAAGATTTCATAAAAATACTATTTTTTTCTTTTCAGTTTTCACAATCAAAATAAAAAAAAGAATCTACCTTTTGAATCCAATCGATGACTTCATTTCTAGCCTCAAAATCCAAATCTCCAAACTTCAACCTATTCAAATAATCAGCACCAGGCCATTGCTGACACTCTTTTTCCAACATCAGAACCAAACACTCTTCACTCTGCAATGGCAACTCATCAGGAACACCATCATAACGTTGCTGAGTCATCTGATGATCATTCCTAGGACGCCACGAATCCTCGTACACCTCCACCGAACCACCACCACCAACATATTCAGCATCATCAAAAACACTGCTATCTTCCTCCGTACAAAGAAGGCTAGAAACACAATCAAAACTTGGTGCCATTCCAAAATAACACAAAATCCAATAACCCTTTTAGTTCAATTTAATAAAACAATCTTAAAAATGAAGCCTTTATTTAGATTATAGATTTGGGTCTGAATTGAAATAATAAGAACAAAACAAGTAAAAAGAGAGAGACACGGTTTTTTGTTTTTTTTTTAATGATGTTGTGTGTGTGGCCACTCACTCTCTCACTCAGTGTCTATGGTTTGGTTCGAAGTTTCGGTCTGAAACAAGAGAAAGAGAGAGAGGGTCTGTCTTATGAAGGAACCGAACGCCTCTTTTTAGGGTAAAGAGGCGAGTGGGGTTGAGGACAGAGAGATGGGTATGTACAATGTGGATCGTTGCGTATGTTAAATTCGTATCAAACAAATTTGGATACTTACTTAATCACTAATTACCTCTTTTTGTGTACTCATACACTGATACAGAGGTATCACAACAAACAAAAAATACACTTGATTAATGCTCATTGAAATTGAAATTGAAATAGAAATTACTTATTCTCACTAAACATAATATTAATCAAAATTATTGAAAACAATTAATGATTTAACTTCGATCAGAGTTGATATACTTTGTGAGTACAACGGTAAAGATTAATTTATGGAACAATATTGAAAGAAGTATTGTTTAGTTTAAAATCTTGTTTTAACTTGTAAAATATAGAAATTGTTAAGTCATACATTATCATTGGGATTCACGGTCCGACTACTTACTTATATATGCTAGTTTCCAATAACTCTTGTTATTTCGGCTATAAAAAAATAAAAATATGCAATCATTAAATTTTACGGTACATATGTACGCATATGCAAGAATTTAATGATGTTCACAAAATTCTCAACCCATCAGTTCCACATTTTGACTATCTCCGCCTTACCGTGTAGATACATTCTTCACACTAATTTTACCAAGACAAGAATATACCATTTCTTCAATTTCGCATGTAATTGAGTAATTATACACAGGCGTAAATTATGTACTTTTACCTTTTTTATGTACCAAGTATAATTACTAGCATAATGTTATTTCCAAATTTACCGAACGTTGCGACTGCTAGTCAATGCAATTCGAGTATACATTTAATAGACTACAAAGTACAAACTTTCCTATGAAATATTAATTTTAAATTGTTTCATTACTTTATTACTCCGGTCCTTATTATAAAAAGAAAAACCAAAAAACATCAAAGTTAATGTAAAATATTAAATACATCGACTAATATTTAAAAGACAAACATTTAATGAGAGGTAAAAAAGTTTTTTAAATGATAAATACACCTTAAAAATTATGACATTTTCTTATAAATATGATCTATTTCTTAAAAAAAAATCTATATTAAGAATCAGAGAGAGTAAAAGATAAAAAATACAAATAACAAAATCTGTAAAACATGTATAAGGAAAACGTATGATTATGTTAACAAATGTCTTAAGGACGTTATTTAATGAAACTATAAATAAAAATATTTTCTTGTAAACACAAGTTAAACATAGGAAAAAGTAATAAACATTAAACATTGGAAAAAGTAATAAACACATATATTTTTACGTAAGAGTTGCTACTTTTAATTAAAATATGTTTTTTAGTAGAGTATATGAAAATGGCCAAGAGGTGGTTACCATTACTTTGTTTTTTTTTTACAAGGGGTAGTCACTGTTACTATGGTCAATGACAATTAAAATGGAAAATTGTTGTTCACACATATCATAAAGCTGAGATACACGAGTAAAATATCATATTGCCTCTCGGCAGTTAATTGTCGAGGAATTGCAAAACCAGTTGCAGTTAACTGCCGAGAAAACTGTTTCATCAGATGAAACAGCCACCTGCTCCCCCTACACACTATTTCATCATCAACTTTCACAACACTTTCATCCAATCCCCAAATCCAATATTTTTTTCATCAAATCTTACTCCAAAATCATTGAAGCATCAAGCATAGGAGGTATCAACACACTTTTGACGTAAAAAAACATGCATTGAACATTTTAATGGGTTGATTTTTAATTGTTTTGTAGTTTTTTTACGTGAGTTTACTTTCTCACTGTCATGGAAACCTCGGCATCTTACTACCGAAATATATTTCGGTAGTTAACTGCCGAGGAAAAGCTCGGTAGTTAAGTGCCGAAAAACACTTGTGAAAAATAAACAACATCCGTTAAGTTGTTTAACAATGATGGATAGAAAGAAAAAAAATTAGAAAAAAATGGCAGTAGCTACCTTTTTTACGTTGTGAAATTTTTTTCACAAGTGTTTCTCGGCACTTAACTACCGAAATATATCTCGGTAGTAAGATGCCGAGGTTTTCATGACGGTGAGAACGTAAACTCACGTAAAAACTACAAAAACAACTAAAAATCAATCGATTAAAATGCTCAATACGTGTTTTTGTACGTCAAAAGTACGTTGATAACTCCTATGTTTGATACTTCAATGATTTTAGAGTAAGATTTGATGAAAAAAATATTGGATTTGGGGATTGGATGAAAGTGTTATGGAAGTTGATGATGAAATAGTGTGTAGGGGGAGCAGGTGACTGTTTCATATGATGAAACAGTTTTCTCGGCAGTTAACTGCAGCCAATTTTACAATTCCTCAACAATTAACTGCTGATGAACAATATGGTATTTCACTCGTGTATCTCAGCCTTATAATATGTGTAACAACAATTTTCAATGAAATGGGGGTATTAATAAAGAAGGAGATAAAAGGGGTTAAAGTAAAATTAAAAAGGTAGTAAGAATGGGACCAAACCAAACGAATGGTACGTGGTGCAGAGTGTGCTGTATTCTCCCGTGTCGACGCGTGTGCTACGCTGACATTGGAAGCGTCGTTTCGTCCTTACGTCACTTTTCTTATTCTGTATTACTAGCTGTCATTTCCCTCCACCATTCCCCGCCAAATATCTTTTTTATTTCATTTCAATACACTCAAATTTTCAAAACTATTATAAAAAACTATTTTCTATTAAGACAAAAATTCATTTTAATATATATGCAATACACCTATTTTAGCATGATTGTACCTTATCTCACGCGAATGGTGGCAGCGGTTGAGAAGAAATTTTTTAATAATTTCTTTTTGAAAGGAAATTTATTAATAATTTCTTTTTTTAGTAGAGAAGAGCTTTATTAATTTCAATCACGTCAATTTCAATATTTTACCAGTTAAGTTAGGATTTATAGATAAATCGGTAATAGTTTTGCCTTTATCTTTTACTCGTTTTACTTTCTATTAATTATGATAATATTTTATTTTTAAAATGTTAGTTTAATTATATATTTCACTAATGTGCTACTGTATTCAAAGTTAAGTATGTGGCCCAGTCCATCCTAATTAGTGTGTTTCACATACACACGCATATTGAACGGATCAGATTAATCCGTCCATAAATAACAACAAATTGTTATATGCTGATCGAACCTGTTTTGTGTTAGTCTATGATTAAATGGTCTAATTTTCATACTATAAAAAAAAAAGTCTTAATTACGACTTTGAACCTCCTAATTTATTGTTCTTCTCCTAAAAATGGAAATTAAAAAAAAAGATAGTAAATTAAAACCGAGCTCAAATAAAAAAGAACAAATCATCAAATAAAATAACACCATAACAATAGATAAAACCTAAGCTTATCAAAGTTCCTCCATATAGTGAATCAACTCGCAATACTAAGTGATTACTTCTTTCAAAATGACTTGAAAAACTTCTATGGCGTTTGTGAATCGATTCAGAGAATGGATTCAGGCTTTTAAATAATAAATTGGAAATATCTTTTGTATGACTGAATCAATTTACTGATTAAAATCATAATCAAATTATTATTAATTTAATGGCTCAAATATGCGAACCAATTCACTTTTAAGAAAAAAAAGACCTATGTTTATATTTCTAGAATGTGTGAATCGATTCATAATACAATATGAATCAATTCACTTGGTAAAAAAAAGTTAAAACGAAAATGCTAAGTGTTTTGTGCTATTTGATTTGGCAGAGTAATGACACAGTAAAAATAACAGTCTTGTTAATCTTCTTAAGGTCTTCAACTCCTTATATAGGCAATGATTTGAGTGACGTTGGAGAATAGTGTCGGCGCACTAAGAGTCGTTGAGAAGTTTCAAATCAACGACGTTGAGCCATTGCCTCGTATGGATAATTATGTTGGATAGTCATTCAAAAATTCTTTGCTGAAACTAAAAGTACCAGTTCATTCTTATTGCCCTTGAATTCTTTGTCTATTCCAACACGTGGTGAGAAGAAGACAAAATTGTGCTAAGATCCTTTGTTGGAGACATCCATAGAAGACGATAAATTTGACGTGGAGTTTGGGTCCCTCAGGTTCTTCTGGAGTCTGAAGGTCTTCCAAGTCTAATGGGGTTTTTTGAGTCTGGTGATGTTCATAGAGTCTGATGAGGTCAACTTTCAGCTTCTGGGAGACGTCATTTTCTTCTGATCCAATATGTTGACTTCTGGTTGACGTTTCTTCAGATCTTCTATCACAGTCTTTTAAGTTTCTCTTTAGCTTTTGATGCTTCAATATATGTTCAATCTCTTGATGGATATCTTCCATGATCCTGCACACTTTAACAAATATTAGTATATCCATTTGTTCTTCAATACTTTGTTATCATCAAAAACTTAGAGAAATTGTACAAACGACTTATGTTCCAACACAAAAGTCTCACGTTAAGACGACCAAACCAATTTAAGTGGGTTTGTAACAAAAAGTTATTAAAGCCATTAAGTTAACAAATTTGATACATTAATTGTACTAAGATACATTGAATTACATATTTACTAATTTATGGGTTAAATATGTTTTTAGTCCCTACAAAATTACAAACTTTTATGTTTTGTCCCTAATTTTTTTTATTCACTTTTAGTCCTTATTTGTATTTTATAGGGACTATTTTGGAGGATTAAAAATATACATTTTTTGTAAAAAGTTTTCAAAATAGAGACTATTATTACAAACTACAGTATTTTAAAGGACTAAAATTAACATTAAAATTTTATAGGGACTAAACTTAAAAACTCGTGATGTTGTAGAGACTAAAATCATATTTAATCCATAATTTATTTTCCTTTTTCTGAGAGGAATTTTATTTTCGTTCTTTTTCTTTGGTACAATCGTTTTTATTTTTCTTATACTACGTGAGAGAGAAAAAAATGGCAAAGCTTTATCCCTAACTATTTTCTTTTCTGCAAGACATTTTGGTTCTTAGGGTTAAATTCCTTCAATCAAGTAATTATGTAGCCCACACACCTTACCTAACGTGGTTGTGATGCGAGTGTGACATGGCATTATGCAATTGTATCATTAATGTTAGAACACTATCACATGGATTTTATGTAATAGTGACCTATGGATTTTATGTAATTGTGGATAACATTAGGGGTGAGAACCGGTTTTGTTAACAAAGGGGTGAGAACCTGTTGATAGAATTAGTCTTTAGTCTCTTAAAAATTGAAGTTCAAAGTCTTATCGCAGACTTATTTTTTAGGTTGAATTTGACAGAGTTATATGTTAGTTTTTTCAAAAACATATTTTATATGAACATGCATATTTAAATAACTAATGTGATATATGTTTGAATAGACTAATAAAGTAATAAACTAATAACATTAAACTTTTTTTTATATTTAGTATGACATTTTAGAGAATTTTTATTCTATATTATATTTAAGGGTAAATATGTTTTTGATCCCTATAAAATTCAAAAGCTGTAAGTTTAGTCCTTACTTAATTTTAATAGCTTTTTTTAGTCCCTACAAAATAAATTTACTTATAATCATAGTCCATGCTAAAATACATTTTGTATAATTATCCTCAAACTCTAATTTTTTTTAACGATTTTTATGAGACAAGTTTAGAATACTATGAAAGGTTCATTTACTAAAATTTAGAATTTTTTAACATGAAATAAATTTAATATGAATTTTCTTAAACGAAAAAAGTTCAAGATAAAATTAACAAAAATATGGACGTAGAAATCAAATTTTGAGATTTTTTTTTACGGAGGAACTCTTAGTAATGTTCTTAACACGTCTACAAAAAATTGTTCAAAAGCATAAAAGTTTAAACATAATTAAACAGATATGAATTTAGCAGGGACTAAAATTGTGTGCATAAATTTTTTATAGGGATTAAAAAAACTATTAAAATTAAATAAGGACTGAACTTTGGAGGTCTCAATTTTATAGGGACCAAAAACATATTTAACCCTATATTTAATTCTAGTTTATAATAATATATTTGCATATGTGAAAAATTAATGTAGATTGATAAGCTTGAATTACTCAAAAGGTTTAAAAAATTATAATTTAATCCAAATTACAAAAATTAATATAATAATAATAATAATAATAGAAAAAATATATTATTCATATTAACTTAAGTAGGCTGACCTGCTAGGCTTCAAAATTATTAATAATGACCTTACCTTTTTTTTTGGTTAGATAAACTTCTAAAATGGTCACAACCTTCGCTATTAAAAATGGACAAAACTTAAGTACAATTTCTTAGGTGCTTTTTGTATGGTTCTTAATTAAAAATGCAACTTTTTTGGAGATAACAAACTTTGAGAGAATTATGAATTTAAGAAAATCATGATGAATTTAGTTAAGAACCATACAAAAAACACATAAGAAATTGTACCTAAGTTTTTTCCATTAAAAATAATCTGACTTCGGTCTGACGAAGGCATCTGTCGGTTGGTTTTACATGTTTCCACTCCCAGGTGATATGAGTTATTTAAATTGTTTCACAAATGTTTTATTTCTTACATAATTTGGATATTTTATCAAATTCTCAAAATTAATTTAAGTTAGAGAATCAATACAAAGATAGTGGAAAGTCACATTCAGATCAATCATCAAGCAGGCACCGAGGCCTATAACAAGAAGGTTGATGACTTTCTATATCATATAGGCTTTCTCAAGTGCATATGCAAGCATGGAATCTATGTGATGCATTCAATAGAAAGAGTGTACACTGGTAGTCTGCCTCTATGTTGATGACTTGCTAATGAAAGGTAGCAATGAAAAGTTATAGCAAACTTGTAAGACAAAATTGATGGAGGAGTTTAAAACGATAGACTTGGGAGAGGTATCCTCTATTTTATAGGAATATAATTCAAAAGAACAAAAGAAGGGATTATGATGCATCAATGCAAGTATGCATCGTATTTGTTGAGAAAAATCAATATTGCACGTATATTTGCACATCATATTGCACATCAAAAGTAGGGATTATGATGCATCATATTTGTTCTTAATGGTTAATAAAAAAGAAAGTCCATTAATTTAGTCAAACATCCTATTGCACATAGTAAAAGCAAATACATAAGGATTAAGGATAATGCTTCATTTTTTAAGGGATCACATGACAAAAGGAAACTTGATTTTGCAACACTAATGTGCATATTGAAAATTCCATGACCAAGTCATTGAAGATTGAAACTTTTGAAAGATTGAGAAGCATGATGGGCACAGTGTGTGTTCATTGTGTGTTCCAACATAAATAGAGTCATTTCTTAACATAATCAAAAAATCATTAAGAGAAACTATTGTTGATATTTCATAGCCATTTGGCTAATTCTAATGCACACCAACAAATGCATACTAATTAACTTTTCACGGTAAAGTAAAAAACAAAACTTTTTTTGGAAGCAATATAATGATGAAATCTGAAAACTTCAAAATCAGTCAAATTACTATTCTCTTTGTCGTGTTTCTTATGTCTGCTTAGTGGCCAATTCATACAAATCACATAAAAGAGATGCACCTTTTGTTTTTAGTTATTTTTACCACTTTTAAGCTTGTCTCTTTTTGGTCTCGATCAATATTGGATTGCAAGTACAAAATTGTTTTTAACATTTATAATTGACCATGTTGAGTAGGACCTAATCCTCCTTAATTAGTTAACACTAATCAGCAATAACGATTACATTGTGAATTACTGATTTGACAACAAATAATAATAATTGATCGCGTATGCATAATCAGAAGTAGATTGTAAGTAACCTTTTGAAAACTGGACATTGTATTTTGGTTTAACCATGCTGCTTATTACAATTCACTAGTGGTGAAGTGAAGTTGCCAATTTCAAATTCCATGTTATTTATATGTTATTATAATAACATAAACCTCAAAATTAAAACATATGCTTTCCTAATTTTTTTTTTTTTTTAATCGGCAAATATTATTAAACGTCATCCCCGCAAGACACAAGGTATGGACGAAACAAGATACAAATGGTGCCGCATATAGACTGTACATCATAACCACCTAAAAACACCCATGAAGATAAATTACTACAAGTTGCCCTTTTTTTTTCTTGGTATTTTTTATGTGTCTTATATTTTTTTGGTTTGATAGAGAAAGAGGTGGAGGCTTGATTAACGTGTTTTTTGGAATTTGCAAAGGAAGGGATTTAGATGAAACAGTTTTTTGAAGATAAAGTTGGTCCAATTGAACGTGTTTTTGTTTGGGATCATTCATTCAGATGCGCCTCGACTAGGCAATGTTGTTATAATTTTTTTCATTTTATTATATTATTATATGCTCTTTGATTATTGTTTGTAGGCAAAGTAATATTTTTTTCCTTAGTTGCAGGCAAAGCAGTATCTTGCGTTGGGTTTTTCTGCGACAAAGTACTAAGGGAAAGATTTGAAGAATAATATTTAAATGTGAAGCTAAAATTGAAGTCTATATATATGTTTCATGAATTGCAGTTATCAATTTCTTTTTGAATGTCACCAAATCAGAATACTCCAGTGATTTAATGTTAGTTTACTTGTCAGAAGAGTGGCAACCGATCCAGCGCATGGAATTAATTGAAAACTACAAATTATACCGTTTCTTCAATAAATTGGGCTTAAAATTTTATGAAAAATGTCAAATAGGGAGTTATTTGGTTTGTAGGCATTTTTTTTCTTCAAGTAATCTAGTGTTAAATCACATATTCTTTAAAGTGTGGAGAAATGAGGTATATGGGGTTTGGATCCTGGTCCCTGTAAATTATGATATCTACCAATTAAGCTACACTTATAAGACGTTTGTAGACATTTTAAAAGTCCTTTTTTAGAGAAATAAGCTTATAACTTTTCATTATTAATCAAAATAGTTATATAACGTGGTGTATTAAGATGAAATCGCAATGTCTTGTAAGTTGTTACCAATAAAAGAGTAATGAACCATGTAAATAGCGTGAACAATATTATTTTTAATGACATATTTGTGTTTCTAAAAATATGTTTTTATAACATTTTTTTAAAAAAAGTTTGGCAAAGTTTCCAAAAATACGTGTCTTTATAACTTTTTTTAGAAAAAAAATCGGTAAAAAATCATTGATCATCGTGATCGGTACAGTGTGTCGTATTTGTGTTATAAAAAGTGTGTCAAGTTGTCATTGCTCCAAATAAAAAGTAATAGAAATAGAGATAAACATACATGGTGTACGCGTTTATATTTTGATGTTAAAAAAATATGGCTCAATTTTTACATTTTATTGATCCAATGTATCAAAAGTACTAACATTGCTTTCAAGTCAAGATCAATAAGACGTATTTTATAAAAGACAAAATTATAACGACTCACATAATGTGAGCATAAAACCAATGTTGTATCCTTGTGATCAAAGTAATTATTATAAAATAGTTTATGCAAGAACTAGAAAATACAACAAATAAAACAATCTCTATTGTAAAATAAAAAATAAAATGATATTTTTTTTTAGGGAAAACAATATTACTTTCTAGTCACTATTATAAATAAATATTTATTTTATAGATTTATTGAACAATTGATGTATCTAAACTATATTATAAACTAGATACATCGTTTATTCAATAAATCTAAAAAGATAGTATTTGCTTACTGTTGTGAATTCGATGAGAAATCACACCAATAATAAACTTGATGTGTGGAGCAAGGGATAATCAAGCAACTAAAACAAAGTGTATGGAACAATTATAAACACAAGACAAAAGTAGAAAACAGCGAGAGAGAAAAAAGAAGAGAGAACACAAAAGAATTTGTTGACCCAGTTCGGTCCAAATTGACCTAGTCTGGGGGAGAGAGCAGCCCTCTGTTTCACTATAATGATGAGTAACTTTACAAAAGAGATATCAATGGGTTACAAGAATTAGTCTCCCGCCTAATTCTACCCAAAGTCTCAATCTCTTCCCGTAACCACGAGACTCAATCCTAATTGTGTTTCCCAAGGTGAATCAACCCTCAAACCCTAGCGTTTGTTGCCAAAAAGACAAACTTTATACAAACTCTAGTTTTGTTGTTGCCTTTCTACACCCTTGTTTCAGCCCCCTCTATCTCAAGGTTTACTCTGATACAAAGCCTATATTTATAGTAAAAGAATCCCTCATAAATTGGAACAAAATCAAGCCCAAAAATACGTTTCATTTTTATGACTCTGCGCAAAATCGTACTCCAATTTTGCCAGATCGTGCTACGATTTTTTACGAATGAAAGTGCCAATTCTGTTTCAAAAAATCGTACTCCAATTTTGACAGCTTCAGCAAACTTCAATTTCTCTAATTTTAAGTCACTTTCACAACACTTACAATAATGAAGAACACCTTGTTCGTATATATACTAGTATATTTTAGATCTTCTTAAATCGATTATTCTACATTTCGAACCTTATGAATTAATCATTTGAGCTGGAGATAGGAACAAATGATAAAACTCTCACACTAGAGTTTTGATACTCCTATATTTTTTAAGTTCAATTTAAACTAAAAACCGTTACCTTAAACTTCTCATTCGAACGGTGGCAATATTTTTTTTAACAGACAAAAATAAAATATTTATTACCAACCAAAAAGCATTTTATCTGGTACGTGTACTAGAATAGAACACCAGAGTTACAACAAGTTCCGATTTGAAAACATTGTCCAAATAAGAGAAAGGGCTTAACCACCAATTATGATAGCCTAAAGCAATATGAACATGTTTTGGCTTTAGCCACCAGAATGAGAATAGCTTAAGCGCTTCTTTAGAAGTTAAACTGCCATTTGTCCATATTTCGAGAAAGAGTATCTCGTGTTTCTCATTACCATTCCCATAAGAATGAATACTATGATTTGCATTTCTAACAGGCATAAATACTGCATCTATATTATAGCTTCCATCTTGAATGTTGTTTAGTGTTTTTATACGATATCCACACTTCCTCTCAATTTGTAATTCAATACACAAATTAATAGGTTCTGTTAGGTTAGCTATATGTTGTGTATTATCAACGATTTCCAACGAAGGTGGTAAAATGATGTCTTGAGCAGTTACATATCCAGGACCTTTGAAACAAATAGACGTGTCCCGAGTTCCATACAAATTACTTTTCAATAGCATTTCTTTCAAAGCTTAATCTTATCTAAAAGATGTTGAATTGTTTCTTCCTTGTTGTTCTACAATCGGTTGTTCCTCTCTTTTTAAATTACCCAAACACACGATAATCAATTTTTTTTTAATATCACATGAGTAGTAATAAAATCACAACATTAACAATTTAATTAACTTGAATAATTTCATTAGCATACAATTTTGACTCTTACTAATTTCTAGCTAGTCGTGGTGAATGATGATCGGTGGTCAATTAGAAAGTGACAATGTGGAAAACTTGGACCAATAGAAGCTCAGTATCCCATCTTTAGTGCAATTACTCTTTGGAAAATTTACTTAAGATGCCTTGTTTCTGTTTTATAGCCGTTTGACCGTAGTTCATCATATTGGATGACCAATAATACACAAAGTATATCAACGGCAAGATTTTAAATAAAGTTCCTTAAAACCTTGATCAATGGTTAAAATTTGGACCACAAAACCCTAGCAAGAAGCTTAGTTAAATTTAGTTTTACTTAGGATGCTGGTTTCTTGGATTCAATAACCAAGCATATATAAGACATGCTTGAACGTGTAATTTTTAAAAAGAGACTTTAGGACACAAATTTTTAACCCTTTTTCAATCTAATCTTTGAAATTCCACTTTTAATATATATACTATCCGAAATTTAACTTTTTTTTTGCTTTTGCAGATTCAGTCTCATGGTCGTGTGTGACTAGCAAATTAAACACATTCACTTATTCCTTATATCTGCTTCATATGTCAGTTTTAGTGCAAATTTCAAAGTCTATATATATTCCCTCCCTTTCTTTTTATTTTAAGCAAATACTATTAGAATATGATACCCTCTTTCTTATACTTGCTTTTTCTCATAGATATGGTTAAAAAAGAGTCTTCTAATTCACTGATTGAGATTCGAGCTTTTCAGGCTAATGGGGTACCATTCACACCCACTGATATCGTTATATTAGTATAGTTTACACCTTTCTTTCTCTTGATTTTCGTTATCTTTGCTACATGCCATGCTCGAGGTCAAGTCAAATGTTTTTGGCATATGACAGTTCTGATATACTGCTTTTGTTAAGTAAATTAACCATTTATTTACTTACATTATTTATATACACGTCAATGTTAAAATATTTGTACACTACATTTCACATTGTGTTGCAAAATATCATTCAATGGAATAAAAATATGATTTTATGTTCATATATGTCACTTGCGCCAGCCTCGTTTCAAAGTATAACATTTTTTTTTAAAGGCACACAGTTTAACATGTGTAAATTAAAGACATGGAAAATATTTATGGACAAATGTCATTTCTCTAAACAGATATATATACATTACGTACATTCTGTCAAAGGGTATCGTTTTACGTCTTTGGCTTTGCTGCATACGTGGTCACGTTTCAAAATCACATGCGTAGCAATAAATCAAATCTAAATTAGGTTTGGTTACACTTGGCTCGGTGTGTACAAATTTTATGTGACATTGGATCCAAGCTAATGTCATAAATTAATGATGAATTTCAACAAAGCAGGGACAGTTTCTAACGTTTCTCACAGCTTCTTTTAACAAGTTATCAATATATTATGGGAAAATATTTTTTAGATATATTTTTTAGATGAAAAATTCTATGGCGAAGTCGTGAAAATGACTTTTCTGATGAAGTTAACACTATAACATCAAAAGTGTAGTGAGTAACACTCCACTGTTTGTAGAGTGGCATCAAAAGTTCAGTCCTCATAGTATCATCAATTCATCAGATTAACAAGACTACACTTAATCTAATTTTGTCCTACCTTGTTTTAAGTGTAACACTTTGTACACCCCACAAAGTGTAACACTTAAGTCTATCACATAATAACATCAAATCTGCTTGCATGTTAAAGATGACAACGATAAAATAGTACCTGTAAGTCCAAGATGTTGCAAGCATTACTAGATGAATTACTATTGATCATTAATCAGTAATCAACAATTTAAAAATGAATTAAACATTAAAATCAAAATTAACTTTTTCAAAAAAGTCAGTTTTCTGACTGCACCGTAGAAGCTCCCTTTTTAGATATCCATATCCATTTTCGCCGTTTTGGTCTCAAAACTGAGTTTTCTGGACGCGATTTTCTTTCACCCAAACAAACTGAAAAAATTTGGAAACCACGTTTTAAAAAGTAAACCCACACCTACACACTGAATACGTGTGTCAGACAAGCACGTCATATAATAGTGAATCGATGAGAAGAGAGATAGAGAGAAAATAAAGTATTGAATGAATGTATGAAAAGTAAATATATACAAATATGATTGTTGTATACTATAGAAGCACCCTCATACATTGAGTTAATGTTAGGTATGATATTAAACATTTAATATTTAATATCATGTTATTTTTTTTATATTGTTAATTACTTTAAATTGCAAATAGATTATATATACAAAGACAAATGTTAGGGCACATGTTAAGGAATTTAAAATAGAAATAATTGTCTTAAAAATTGTGCATTAATTTTATTCAACTTTTTAAAAGTCAAATACAAAATATCAATATTCAAAAGAAGTTTTCTATATTATATTTCTTAGAATAGGAAAACTTTTTTTGTTTAGTCTTATGAGATGAATTTGTCACAAAGAACTTCTTAATGTGTGGTTGTATTAGTCACGTCAAAAACCACATATAGGCGATATTAGTGAATATGAATAATTTTTTTGTGGTGGATGATTTTACAGACCATGGATCTTGCAATCTTCTTGTCCATTGGTCATATATATATGAAAGACGTTTGTTGGGTTTTTAGGATTAAGGTTTTCTCTTCCTTAAAAAAAAAAAAAGATTAAGGTTTTGGTTTGTTAATTTCTCCTTTTTTTTTTTTTTTTAATTTTTTTTTTATCCTAGCTTGTTCCTGACTTTATTAGAATCGAGACGAAGTTCTGACCATTTGTGAGAGAAAAAAAGATCGATAGTTACTAATATTGATTTAAAAGGTGGATGGGAGTGTCGCAACACATGATCATTCCAAATTTTATCATTTAAGTGAAGATTATTTTTCTGAAGAAAAAAGGTGTAGATAGATAGGTGAATAATATATGAGCATCGTTTAATACATTTCTTATTAAGTTCACATGCATATACATTCACAGAAGTTGTTTAAAAGATTTGATGCCAAACAGAATTTAATTTCCATTTACAAATAATAATTCCTAAATATGGAAATAAAGTGAGACAGATCCATGCTATCTCTTTTAAACAAATAATAATTTCCTACCATTGAAGCAAGTCTTTGAGATTCAGTACCTCGTTAAACAAGTACTACAACCGGTCCATCCCATTAATATTCTAATGCGAGAATAAAGGTGATACGAACCTTTATTTTTAAATACAATACAAACAGTTACCTCAATTATGCTATTCTCCATTCTAGATTGAATATCAAATAGTTCTCACTATGTTGAAATTAAGCTCCACTAAATTATGTTAGCCTCGTATAAATTGAGTAAAATTCATTTAAATTGTTATTTTTAAGGGATCAGAGAATAAATTGTTACAATTTCTCTTATTGCCAGTAGTACAACCAATCCAATGCTAGGAAATGGCATGCCTAATGCCTCATCCTCTGCCACAAAGTGTCCAGAACATCTGCCGTGTCTTCTGCGTCAACACATGAGAAACCCAAATCTTACTTGTTCATTATTATTAGTGTTCACTAAAGGAGGTTTAAAAGTGCTTATGTACCAATATATAAATTAATGTGTGATTAGTTAAACTTTTTTTTTTTTTTGAGGAATGTGATTAGTTAAACTTATTAGGAGTAGTTCACGGTTTTATTTTCTAGGACAAGTAAGGTGCACAGCATCTCGATATTAAATTAAATGAAATATAAGATTTAATGGTCTAATAGTAAAAGTAAGTTTCTGCATGATACAATACAATAATTTTTTTTTTGCGGTGACAATATAAATTTATGAATAATGATATTTGAACAACAAATTGTGACAACTTTTGTTACAATTTTTTTTTTTCATTTTTCATTAGTCAAAAACAATAGAAAGAGAATAAAAATATAATGTGAGTATGAGAGAGAAAGTTATCAAAGAATTGTCACAAAATGGTTGTACAAATATCATTTCTCTAAATTTATTTGTGCTCATTAGATAAAACATATTTTTTTTAACTCAATAATAGAAGAATAGGTCCCACGTGGGATGAGATTTGGTCCACGTACGGTATATGGATCTTTATTCTTCCCCCAAACACTCAATATGTGAGTCTGGCCTAATAAATATTGAGATTTAAAACGAATTACTACTTTCGGGTGTGGAGACAGTTATTGGAAAAAATCCAAATTCTATATCAGATAGATACAATTTTTAATAGGAAACACTCTTTACTTTATAAATTGGTTTTATGGAGTTGTGTTACACTCAACAACAATTTTTAAGAATAATGATATTTCCGTGGACTTTGTTCTCTTTTCTTTTGTTAATAAATTTTTGGGTGATGTAAATGATAGATTAGACTTTTGAAGTGTTCACATAATTGAGATGTCTTAAATCTCATGTAATGCTTTCTATTCTATTTTTGTCATAGAAAATATAAGCAAAGAAGATAAGATAGAACTTTATTAGTATTAGTATTAATATATTAAAGATATAAAACATTTTTATCAAATAAAATTTTAATATATTTAGAGGATCAATGAGTTAGTCTTAAAACCTTACCCTTAAGTCACCACTATCATAAATCAACATTTTTAATTAAAAAGAAGATCGTTTTAAAATGTAATCCGATAACATTTGTTAAGAAATCAAAATGTATCTCCATAAAATTTGTTAAAGAATCAAAAATCAAATTTGTGTGTCAACAAGAAAATGTTTCAAGCTTTTAAGAAATTGAATACATCACTACTAATATAATATTTTTATATTTAATTTCTTAACAAATGTCCGTAAATACGTGTTAATATTTGCAACAAAGAAATGATGTAGATTAATGAAGAATTAATCGAGCTAGCAAGTCGTTTGTCTTAACTTAAGCACAGTCTTTATAAAAAAAATCCACTAGAAAATGAATACAAAGAAAAGTATTTGGCTGTTGGCAAAAGATCGAATCCTATAGGCATGAGGAAATGGGGTGAGAAATGTCCCAATTTTTCCTGTCTCCTCTCCTTGTTTGTTGCTACTACTAATCGTACCAGTACCGCACTACCTCTATCTAATCTTTGCTTTGGAGGCTATGAATAAATAAAGACAAAATATATTGGTGGATTTAATTTATGTAAATGATAACCAGTGTATATGAGCATTTTTTAAGATTTTAAATAGTAAGTTTTTATGAAATTTTGTTCAATTGGTACATTGTGAATTGAAATATTTGTCTTTTTAAAAAATAATAACTTAATTTAAAATGTTTAAAGAGTGTCTGAGGACACTCATTATCCAGACCTTTAATTTATTAATAATTAATCACATAAATATTATGAATAATCAGTTAATTTGCTCCCTAAATATCATTCTCTTACAATGTCTATAAACAATTGAAAATACATCAATTTAGTCTTTAAACTATCATGAAAAACAACTAATTTTGTTAACAGATGGACTAAATACTTATATGAGAGAATAGTTTAGAAACTATTTATTTGCTTTTAATAGTTTAGAAATAAAATTGATGAGAGAATAATAGTTTAAAGATCAAATTAATTGTTTAGCCACCTACACACACATACATATATTAAATCAGAGGAGTGCGCAACACTTTCTCCAACAGTCACTTTTTTATTGGCTTAAATCATGGTGAGTCTCACACTTTGAAGATAGAGACTATTTAAAATGGTGGATCATACAATGGTTTCACCCAATAACAGAATGAGGGTTAAAGTGAGTGTTAAAAAGATAGTGTCCCTAACATTCCACTTAAAATTATAATCATACTTAGTTTAGAAGTCAAATAGACATGTTTCTCTTAAACTCTCAAGTTCGATTTTACCTTATATCAATTTCGATAGGTTAGTTTCACTTATTAAAAAAAAGTCAAATAAACATATAAACAAATTTTGCAAAAAATCTTCGTTATTTCAAGAGGTAGAAAAAAATTATGCTTTTTGTTGAATGTGATGAACTTTATTTCTGTTAAAAATGAAATATTATGTTTTAATCAAAAGAAGTAAATGAATGTGATGAACTTTTTTTGTTAAATCGAAAGTAAAATGAATATGGCGATCTTTTGTTATTAAATTTTAGGTAATTACAAAACTCTTTTTAAATGTTAAAATGTAAATATCCGTCGGGACCTAAAAATTTATGGAATAACAATGTCTGGCTTGAATATCATATTTATTTGTAAAAAAAAAGAAAAGAATATCATATTTATTTGGTACCCCAAAATATGTATAATAGTCTTTTAACGTATACTCGTGTATAAGCACAAATACCATATCAATTATATATCCCAACAAGGTGAGCACGGTGAAATCATAGTTTTAAAACTCGGTTCGAACCGGCCAGTCGGACTATGAACTGGTGGGTAGGCCGGTTCGAGACAACGTTTGGATCGGTCATGCAGTTAACTCGGTCAAAACCGGTGACTTGGCCGAGTTGTGGGTCAGACCGGTTCTCCATTTTTTTTTTTTTGCTTTTAGCTTTACAAAAACGACGTCGTTTTGGATTTTTCAATTAAAAAAAAGAAAAAACTGGAATTAGAAAGGTCAAAAAGGGTAGAAAGACTTCAAAACTTCACTCCCTCCATTCACTCCTCTGTTTTCATGTTTTTTTTAAATTATTATTGTTGGTTGTTGCTAATGACAATAATAATTGTATAAATTTAATCCGATTCAATCCGATTAAATTTATAATAATTAGCCTATGAAATTATTATTGTTGGATATATTTTTTTATTTTACAGGTGTCATTATTTTAGTTTTTAAAGTGACCGAGTCAATCCGATTTAATCCGGTTAAATAACTATATAAATTTAATCTAAGACCGAGTCATCTAACCGAGTCATCCGAGTGATTCCGGTTCAGTCATGCGGTTCGATCAATGACTCAGTGGTTCGACCATTGACCCAGTGACCCAGTACCCTTGCCGAGTCGATGACCGAGCCGAGTTTTAAAACTATGCACTATAGAGTTTTATTAGACTAGAACACCGACCCGTGCGTGGCATGGGTCTTATGAGCTGGAAAACATTCACTAACAATTAAAATGCAATAATTTAAATAATTAAAAAAAACATTACATTATATAATATTGTATGAAATACTAAAATGCAACAAACTGTCGATGTAGTTTGATCATCACCTACATGATATCGTTTATATCAAACATTACGAAATACTTCATCATAAACGACGTTAGATGTAAACAACATTACGAAAGACTTTTGACCCGTGTGTCGCACGGATCTCATCAACTATAATAGAGACCAATAAGTTATATTTTATATTTACATTGATGTTAGATATTATACAGGAAAAAATTGTATTAAAATTAAATATAGTACGATAAACATTCATATTTTTTGAAATGAGGTGCATACAACATTAGTATTATAAATTACGAAATATTTCTCTATATATCACATTTGAAGTTAACACAGTATCTTCATCGATTATCACTATCTTCAACCCTTATCTTCAAACAATTCTTAAAATTGAATACAATGACTATTAAAAACCATAAAGGACAACTATATCTTAATTTGCACAACAGTAATAATGTTACGCACCCCTAAAAAAAATTAATAATGCTATGCATAAATCATAACCAATGCATCAGTATGAAAGGATATATTTTTGGAGTAATTATTTCTAACAAATCTTAATTACATGAACTCTTACCCAACACATCATTCTTACACCTAATCAATTAAAATCAAACACCTCATTAAAATAATAAAAAGAATTAATATCAGAATTTTTTCTCATTATTTTTAATATGTCTCTCTCCTTTTTCCACTTTCTTTAACCAACAAGAACCACCCACCACCATTTATGTTTCCATTTTCTTAATTAAAATCACACTTTTTTTAAGTTAATAACATGTGTCATATTTTTATTGGTTGGGTGTAAAATTAATGTGTTGGGTGAGAGTTGATGCAAGAATATCTCTAACGAAATATAGGAAACTTGTTGAGATAAAAATAGGTTGCTACTTAAAATAATACAGCCACATAAACTAAGTTGCGCCGCCTCTAGTTGTGCCTCAAAATTTATAAAGATGCTCTCTATTCGGGTTTCTCTATTTATTAGGATCTCATTAGGATTTTCCTAATTAATCTTTAGCCTCACTTCAATTGGTATCTTCAAGAACAGGGTGATGTTCACAGAAGTCAAAAAGAAACTTTGCGGGTTGTTACGCAATAATCATTTTAATACATATAACCATCTAATAAGTGGAATGTATTAGAATTTACTTCATTATTTACATCATACCAAAGCCTATATGGCTTATATTGACACACAAAGCAACTGAAAAATGAATAAAAATATCACAGTAAGCTTGCAAGTCCTGTACTTTTGATAAAACTCGATTAGCTTACAATCAACAAAGCCTCGCCAAATATACCTCTCAACCAACAAAATATTCATTTTGATATTGCCTGCCACAACTCGATAACCAAGGCTATACCAAACAATACAAATTGCACCCCATAAAACTGTATGTATCCAATCTGCTCTCCGATTAAGAGAGACAGCAACTTGTAAAAAGATGCAGAAAATTGCAACACTTCATTCCAGCCTGCTATAAAAATAACAAAAAGAATATCAACAAAACATAAATTACAGCCAGGAAATAAAAATTGAGATCGATACAAAACTGTCGGAAAACAGTTGCACCATTCATGAAAGACTCAAATAATAAACTGTTATTGATGAGTAATCTACCAGAAAAAACCTGAGCCTCTATAGCGAAGGACAACTCCAAACAAAAACTAATTCGGCTCAAAATACAAACACTTGTATCTGCTAAACCATCAACATTATGAAGGACTTTCAAACAGTTCTATTTAGTTTTTGGTTCAACGGTAGATAACAAATAAGCACAAATACATCCAATAACAAAACTCAAGTGACCAAAAAACCATTGACCTTTCTCGCCTTTATTCTCGACAATTTATCAACTTGTTACATGTACAAAGACATTGCAATTTCAGCTGCAAAATAAAGTTTAAATTATGAAAGACTAATTATATGTCGACATAAACAAAAAAAAATTACTCGTAGGAGAAGGGGATGATGATAAAGCAACCAAGTTTCCTTCAGAATTCACAGTAGTCAAGTTTCTTGATAACAATGGAAACACAGTAATAAACAAAAACAGTAGTGTTGATTAAAACGGGAGCAAAAACTGT
>Ga0315914_1003216_pt1 | contig 24873 bp, 20 predicted proteins | sample MpolenodulesMG_FD_203920 | JGI IMG/M metagenome (GOLD analysis project Ga0315914, IMG submission 203920) | Medicago polymorpha root nodule microbial communities from Los Angeles, California, United States - elongated nodules | ecosystem: Host-associated > Plants > Roots > Nodule | place: USA... | reverse complement strand
ACTTTGTTACGTGTGTTAATTTAGTAAGACAAGTATATAGCAATTTTGTTACTCATGCACCGCCAAAGATAACTAACATTATAATTAAAATATATGTTTTGAAAAAGTGGATCCAGAGAGAATCGAAAGAGGTTACATAAATTCATAAGCTCCTTGTTAAGCCAGAGGGTAAGCTGAAAATTTAGGCTTATTAAAATATGGCATAAGCAGCTTGTGAAACTATGATAAGCTATTTTTATTTATTTAACCAAACACCTTTATAAAAAGCTTATGGGAGTAGATAAGCCCACATAAGCTCAAAATAAGCCAATCCAAACGGGGCCTAGAAGCTGTTTTTAGATTTTTTTTAGATTTTATTTTTTTTTAAAACTGTAACAAACACATACAACATTTTTAAAAGTGATTATTTTGTTTTAAAAAGTGATTTTTTTCCTTAAAAAAGCTATAACAAACAGGCTCTATATGTATCTAATTTTTAACATTGATGGATTTTATGGGTCAGATTTTATTGCTAAAGAGAAAAGAGAAAATGAGAGAGAGAGAGAGAGTGAGAGAGAGTATGGGTCAGATTTAGTGTGGATGGTGCATAATAGATTTTGTGGAAATCTAAAGTTGGAAAAAAAATGTCTAAGTTGGACCTATCTAATTGGTGGTGCAAACTAAATGCATCTTACGACATTATGAGGTACCAAAATTTGTTGTTGACACGTTAAAGAAGGCTGAAAAACACTAGTAAAAGACGTAAATGCCCCGACGACAGTTACTACCAAGGAAAAGAACCGGTGGCAGTTAACTTCCGAGGATAACTTCGGCAGTTAACTACCGCCGGTTTCATCGAAAGTTAACTGCCGATGCGTCCTAAACATATGCAGAAACAGAAACTCAGTTTTACAGTTTCTCATTTCCTCCAAAACTTCTCAATTTCTCTCCAATTCCTCCAATTTCCATTTTCACGATTTGCAACTCAATCATCTCCACATTGTCACAAGTAAGTAGTATTAATCATTGTAATCATAATGTTAGTTTGTTTGTTTTTTTTTAAATTTTTTTTTTGAGTAGTTTGCATGTGGTTAGCGTTGATGTTTAAATTGAACTTTTGGTAGATTGCATGTGTTTTTAAGATGTTATAGATGAATGTAGTTGTTGTGAATGTTGTTTGAATGATTTTTAAGTACAGTGTGGTTTTGAATGGTGTCAAATGAACACAATTTGAATATGTTTTATACTTTGCACACAAAGTGTTTGACAAAATAGCCAAATGAGAATTGAATTGAATTGAATTGATTTTATAGTTAGTTTATATAGTTAGAGATAAATGTAGTTGATGGGAATGATGTTTGAATTATGTTTAAGTTCAATATGGTTTTGAATGGTATTTATATCATGTTGTGAATGTTGTTTAGAATGTGATGTAAATGATGTTTAGATTTTATGGTAATTTTTTTGGTTCAATAATGTTAATTTTTTAAAATTTTGTGTAAATATGTCTGTGAAGGTGAGAAAAACACAAGAAGGGGGGTTGAATTGTGTTTACTTTTTCTTCGTTTTCTCCTACTGAAGTCACTGATCAGAAGCAGATAGAGTTCAACTTCTGAAGTGATAATTAGAATCTAAATGCAGCGGATAAAACAGAGAGAGAGAGAGAGAGAGAGAGAGAGAGAGAGAGAGAGAGAGACAAAACAATTATACAGGTTCCTTCCACAAACCGGAAGTAGTCATGTCCCCCTTGCACTTTCAAGGAGAGTTCACTAAGAATGTAATATTTGATTACAATTGCTCAATGCTACAACTAGCAAGAGACTTCAAATTACTCAAGTACAACTGCAAGAGATTTCCTATGCTCCTGAACACAATCAAGAGACTACCAATGCTCAAGCACAACTGCAAGAGACTTCTATTGCTCAAGCACACAAGCAAGAGACTTCTAATCAAACAAAATTACATAGAAGTTTGTTTGAGTTTGAACACTTGATATACAATCAGTGGTGTTCACAATACAAATCAGATACAGACTCTTAAGACTCTAGAATTTCTAAGATATGAACTTTGATAAGAAATTCTAAGTGACTTTAGATGCAGAACAATAACAGAGTTTGTCGCTTGTGAATTGTTGTATGAGTCTTGTTTTTGTTTGTGTCTGCATATCTAACCAGCAGGTCTTCACTCCTTTATATAGAGGTGTGAAAGATACGTTGGAAATTGTCAGCACATTAAAAAGAGTCGTTTGAACCTTGATCAAAATCACCAATGATCTTTTGCCTGATATGGTTATTGTCCTATGAAAGATCAATTTCAAATGCATTCCTAGTTTGAAGGAACATTGCTGCAGGCATAGCTGTTATTCTTGTCTTGATGTTGTGACACGAACAGAGTAGTGGAGAAAGTGGTTGTACAGTTCGTACAATTATCCTTTGACAACGCTCTTGAGAGAACAAACATCCAATGCTTTCAAATTCTTTCAAAACGGCCGTTACCTCACTCTTTCAGTCTTCTGCAATGCTGGACGAGATTAAATCCATTGAACAACCTTTGAAGCTTTAAGTCTCTCATCTCTTGATGAACTTCAGCTTCTGGTGATATTGCTTCTGATAAGATGCTTCTGACAAACTTGCTTCTGATGACCTCATCACTTCAGGAGCACTTAACTTCAGGAGCACTTTTCTTCAGATGCTTCAAGCTTTAATCTTGTTGATTCCTTTGCTCTCTTTTGTTCTTTCAGAACCTTATAAGATATCAAAAACTTTGTCTATAGTCCTGTACACTTGAACAAATATTAGCATATCCAATTGACAATTTTTAATACCTTGTTATCATCAAAACTCTAAAGGTAATGTATGTTAAACACATTTTGTTTCAACAGTCTGATCCGGATCAGGGGCAGCCGATTGATCCATCTAGGCTTATATCTGGTAGACTTGCTATGACAAATAGTGTTAGGCGGGCAAGGCAAAATGCACATATCCCAAAGAGGGAAATAGATAAAGGTCGGATGGGGATGGTGCAGGGAGTTCTCAGGCTACACAACCTGAAGAGTCACATGTGGTTGACCCGACCCAGGTGGAGTACCTTAATTATCAGGAACAGATACACGATGCCATTGATGGTGGTTATGATGAGAAACATATTGCGGATGGTGGCGGTGTTCATTAGGCGAGGGCGAGGATGATGATGTGTCTGTATTACACGCAGATAACATTGCAGCATCGACAACCCCACATATATTACCTGATCAACTTCCCTTTCTTGGAAGACCTCTTGATACATCTCTGATGTCCTCTTATGCCGACCATGTTGCATTGCGGCTCTGGTATAATTTAAATAATGTAAGTGTTATTTTTAATTGTCTAAAATTATTATATGCAATACTTATTGAATATTATATCAACATATTATATTTCTTTTTTGTTTCAAATTGGTGTGCGAAATTTAATTTTAAAATGCCGCGTGTAATATAAAATTTAAATTACAAGGGCGTGCCAATTTAAATGTTTTAATTTTTTTTAAATGTGTTATGTCTTTTTTTTTTTAAGTTTTAAGTGTGTTATGTCTTAAATTAGAAATACGTGCGCCAATTTAAATGCGCGATTATTTTTTAAAATGTGTTATGTCTTAAATTCCGAAGGAGCAATAAGAGCAACAATGACATAATGCTCTAAGATCACAAAAATCAAATCATCTTTTACTTGAGTTGAGTCATCAAGAACACTCTTTTACTCCAATCTCAACGGTGCTTCTGCTTCATATAAAATACCCATATCTTGTTTATAGATCTGGAGTTGTGCTTTCTCTTCAGAGTGTTATGTTTATTAATAAAATTTTCATATGAAAATTATAAATAAAAATTTAATATTTATCGTGTTTGTGTTAGAGCAAGAATTAAAAGAATTGAAATTGTGGATGCGTTGGAACAAATCTTAGATCAATTTCATTCTTGGTTGGAGTATAAAAAACTGATGTTTGAGGATTGTAGATATGAAACAACATTGATAAGAAGATCCAATCAACATCAACACGGTGCAGCAACTATACAAAAGCAGAACCAACAATGTTCTTTTCCAATATATTGCTCCATGGGTAATGAATCTTCAGGTTAAGAACTGTTCTAACAACAACAATAATGGAACCTTAGTGGAAGAATAGAATTGCAAAGAGAGAATTGTAGTGAAAGATAAAGTGAAAAAATTATCAAGTGTTGATAGACCATGATAAGATTGTGTTTCTTATTTGATCTAATGGACAAAAACAACTTTCCTATGGTGGGAAACAACTTCTCATTCCCATGCTAAATGCCACCCTCATGTTAGGCCTTATGTTTATGACTTGTTTTTAGTTTTTGTGGGATTTGTTGGTTTCTTGTAAATTATCATGACATTGGTTTCTTGTATTTCGATGACATATTTCTATGACATTTGTTGGTTTTCATATCATATTTTCAATTTAAATGATATTGGTAATTTCCGTTTATTAATTTTATGATTTGGTATTGAAACAATGTGTAAAAACACATATAACAGGTTCTGCATCAACAGGTTCTGCCAATTTACAACTTCAGGGTGCATCGGCACTTAACTGCCGAGGAAAAAAGGGAACCGATGACAGTTAACTACCGATGATTTTCAATCCAACGACAGTTAACTGCCGAAGAATATTTACGTCTTTTACTGGTGTTTTTCGGCCTAAAAACAAGTGGAAACAGCAAATTTCATGAGGTACCACCCCTAATTAATGGCGGGCTCCCCCTTTTGGACCCACGATTTTTTATTTTTTTATTTTGAAAAAAATATTAAAATATTGTTAAAATAATTTTTTTTGACAAGAAATATTGTTAAAATATTGAAATACATACATATGAAGTTGTTAGTAGAATCCATTTAATTTTTTCGTATGATGCTGAATTAGATAGACTAAATATTTATTAAGTATTACTATTAAAAACTCATAAATGAGTAGCATGTATATTTATAACTCATTTAAAGATTATAAATGGTTAGTTAATTACTAGTAAATTCCTTTAGTTAGAATGAAGTATAATTAGATATATATGAAAATAATTTATTTCATAAATTTCCTTAAACCTCATATTTCAAACTCTTTTCCTAAAACAAAAGAAAGAAAGATTTTAAACTCTTCTATTTTTATATTTTGATTATAATTGAAGCAAAGTGAGGACCACCTTGAATGTGGTGTGACGTGTTTGCATGCGTGTCTGATGTGGCTCCTCGTTGTTTAGAACCAAGTCAGCTATTCAAAGTTAAACTTACGCAACTCTAATTAGTTCATTACATTTGCATTGTTTCATTTTTCTAACAACAACAATGGGTGCTGCACCATCAACTTCAATACCTGAAGCTAAAATTTCAGCCATTTTCATTTATCCAATTAAGTCTTGCCGTGGAATTTCTCTTTCTCATTCTACTCTCACTCCTTCTGGTACGTATCATATTTCTTCTGTTATTTTTAATATTATAATTTAATTGAAACATGTTTGATTTAATGTATTTACTTGATAGGACTTCGATGGGATCGACAGTGGGTGGTTGTGAATTCAAAAGGAAGAGCATGCACTCAAAGAGTTGAACCAAAACTTGCTTTGGTTGAAGTTGAACTTCCACCTCAGGCTTTTGATGAACACTGGGAGCCTACCACTGACTCCTTTATGGGTATATTACATTTTTCTTATGCTCCACCAAAGAACATATCATGCTTTTTATTTATTTATGTTATTCATAGTCACACTCACACATGTTTCTCATTTTACTTAAATAAAATAGTGTAATTGTGTATTCGTTGGTAATTATAACTCAGGGTAAAATATTGCAAAGACATTTGATATATTGGGGTATGGATTTTAACTCGCAATTTTTCATTTTTCAGCACTTGAGTGTGAGTTTCGCCACTAGGCTAAGCTCTTCAGAAAAAGTAGATTTTTTTTTTTTTTTTTTGTGTGATGCTGGTTGTGAAAACACCCATAAAGATCATGTTTGAATCTCTTTTATAAAAAGCAACACAATTCAACTTACCAACAACACGCTCTTTTTTATTGGTTCACCAATTTTATATGGGACCCATATGACTTGGTCGGATACATATGAATTTTAATCAATAGAAAATGATGTGGTAAAAAGTGTGTTGTGAGCACTCCTTCAAGCATAATAAAAACCTAATAGCATAGCATGAGTTGTGAACAGTTTCATTCTTTAAGCCGTTGTGGGTTTGATTTCTAACTGATGCATATAAAAATTCATTCTGCGATAGTGTAAATCTTTTAATGTGTCCAAGTCCTGAATGGAATTCGTCTTTATAGTTGCATGCCAGAGTACACTGGGTAGTATTGAACATCATGAAATTAAGGATGTCACATGTGCAATGACATAAAACATGACATGTATTAGAAGAGGTGGGGAAGGGGTGGGGCAACAAGGGAGATAAAGGTAAGTTATTGATGTGAAGTATCCACTTAGTTGGGTCTGCTAACCCTTCTGTCTACAAGAAGATGAAGGTAATTTTGAATCCCTAATCAACATCGCATTGGCTGTCATTGCACACATGACATCATTAATCTCCCAGTCAATGGTTACGTATGCTTCTGTTAGTCATTTAAGCTTCAAATAAATGGAGATAGATAGATAAAAGAGACTAACTCCAGAAAAATAATCTTGTGGGGACCAAAAATACATAGATGCCTTCTATTTGTCATTAAAGATAGATATCACAGTTCGGTGGAGGATGTGGTATATCATAGGGTAGTGGCACGTAATGAAAGAACTTCCACCTCTGTGTCATTATCAAAACCTTCATAAAAACTATAGAAATGGACAATGCAGCACTAATTAAGTAGCAAAAAAGTGGTAAGATAGATGGATCATATGGCATATACATTTAAGCAAGTGTTTGATTGAGTTTATGAAATAGCTTACATCCAATCTATAACTTTTTCTGAGCATATTTCTATAAGCTTTTATGATAAAGTTATGAAAATCAACTTATGTGGAAGTGCTTATTGATGTAAACTCTTATGTGATAAGTTATTATTGAATAAATATTTAATTAAAAAATTTGCAAATGCACATTCAATTCGAACAAGCTTGACCTCAAAAATATCCTCCAAGGGTGAAGTATGAAGTATCTCTTGTGGGTTGGAGCTCAAGTGACTGTTATGTTGGATCCCATGGTTTTAAGCATTTGCTTAAATCTTGGTCATGTAGTGGAAAATATCAAGTAAAGCATCTCTTGGTTGGGATTGACATAGATCACATACATTGGATAGCTAAACTAGCATATAATGAACTTACACTCACTCTCTTTCTCTTTGTACTTTTATTTTCTGCATTTCGCATTCAAGTTTAATTGTGAACCATTGTGTCTTGTCAGTGCTAGCGCAGTGGTTACTATCTGGCTAAGTGCGTCTCCCTCCCTCTAAATAAATAAGAATTTGGTGAAATAGTTGAAGAAACACTTATGAAAACTACTTTTTGTGTGTACCAGTTCAATTCCTCTCTTCTTGTTTATCTAAGCCATTGAGAAATGTCTGTTATACAAGGGACATCAATGCTGTCTTGAGTACTTACTTACCATGTTAATGTACATGTCTTTGCTTGATTACTTTTTCCCTCCTTTTTAATTTTTTTTCCTTCAGTTTCTGCGTTTTCTTCTGCATATTGTGTTCTAATGTCATTCTTAATTTGACTCCTTCTGTTCTTAATTTTGAGAAAATAAAAAAATTGCAGTAGTTATAACGCTGGTGGACTTTTGATTTGCATATTCATCGTGATCATGATTTCTTTTATTCATTTCTTCCTTTGTTTAGTTAACGAATAGTGTCTCTATCTTCATGTTACAGTGTTGAAAGCACCAGGGATGGAACCTCTCAAAGTGTTTTTGAACAAACAGTATGAAGTAGCAGATGATATTACAGTGTGGGAATGGACTGGCTCTGCTTGGGACGAAGGAGCCGAAGCATCGCAGTGGTTCTCAGATTATTTAGGAAATCCTACTAAACTGGTTCGCTTCAATACTGGTAGGTCTTTGAAATTATGAAGCCTTAAAGTATACGATAAAGATGATAACTATGTTTATGCGTTACTTTAGACGTGTCAGTGATTGGTAAAGGACAATAACGGTTTCATGAACACGTCCAAATTACTTGGATTAACTCTCTTATATAGTAAATGTGTGTAATATAATGTGAAACAAATTCAGTCAAACATATGCATGACATAAAAAATAAGAATGATTTAATGTTTCCATGAATCTTAGTCGCATCACGCATGACATAAATAATCACGATAACTCTCGAGTAATATAACTAAATGCAGCTTCAGAAGTTAGAAAAGTAGATCCTGACTATGTTGAGGGACAGCACCAGACCTTTTTCACCGATGGTTATCCATTCTTACTTGTATCTCAGGTCAGTCCAGTAGCAGTTGGGAAACGAAGTCTAAATTTACTTGCATAAGTCTTTACTTTATATTTGTCATTTATTCATTGCTTTCAGGAATCATTGGATGCACTAAATGAGCATCTAGAGGAACCGATACCTATGAATCGTTTCAGACCCAAGTATTAATTTTTCCTTGCCTTCTAGTAGTGTTGTAATTATATTATTTCATAGTATTGGTTACTAGTTCAGATCACATAATGGAGATTTTGGTGCCATGTGGTGCAGTATCCTTGTTGAAGGTTGTGAACCATATTCTGAAGACCTGTGGAGAGATATCAAGATAAGCAGGTTTTCATTTCAGGGTGTCAAGCTGTGCGCCCGCTGTAAGGTGAAGAGTTCTACTTTATAGTTTTGTACATATCATATAGGCAATAGTATGGCCCATAGGAACATGTATACCATAACTTAAGCTAACAATGTTGGTTTCTAACATGTATCGCCATAATATGCATAGATTGATTAATATGTGATGTAGGCAGATGTTGGATAATGTTTTGAGCCTTTTAAATTACACATCCTAATCCACTTTTTCCTGTTATTTCTTAATCAAGTTACGCATCCAATAACCCACTTGGATTGTCCTGGTGGTATTGGCTTGAGACTTGGGAGTGTGCTCCTCCTCGAGGTCTTAGGCTCAATTCTCCCCAGTGCCAATTTAAGTGGGCTAATTTAGTTTCTTCAAAAAAAGTTACGCATCCAACTTGCATTATAAATTGTTAAGTATGGCTCATACTTACTGATTAGTGGGCCGGTTGCGAGTTGTACTCTATTAACCCTAAACTTGATCAATAGAAAGAAACTGCAGCCTCTGTGCAGTCGGGGGCGTAGGCACAATTGGCTGATATTTGCTACTAAACATCGTCTGTTCATTGTTTGCATATTTTTGTATACTTATTCATTTGAACTGAGGCTTCTGTCCTAACATTGTTGATGCTCATTGTGTTAAGGTACCAACAATCAATCAAGAGACAGCAGTAGGTGGATCGGAACCAACTGAAACTCTCATGAAAATTAGGTCTGGCAAAGTCTTAAGACCAAATAGCGATAAAAACAAAAAACAGGTGATATTAATACTCCGTCATCAAATTTTCAATGAATGTCCCTTTGGTTTCATTGATGTCATGTAACACATGAAATGCTTGTGCTGTAGGTCTACTTTGGTCAGAATTTAGTGTGGAACTGGAAGGATTCTTCTGCTAAAGGGGATGAAAAAGTCCTTAAATTGGGAGATCCTGTTTATGTTATCAAAAAACTCTCTTCTCCTGCAGAAGCAGCTGCTTAAAAGGCTGCAACGACACAAACTTTATCAAACATGAATATCAGTAGCTATGATGAAATTAAGTGACTATTACATGATTGCTGAGCTTTTCTTTGAGGAGGTGTAACTTGTAATGCATCTATTATGTCTTGTACCCAAATAATCACATGACAATAAGGATTTGCAAAAAATAAAAAAGTCATTTCATTTGTTTTCAAAATTTTATTTTTTTTCAAATGGTCTTACTATCACTCGAAAAATTGAGAACAAATTTGCAGGGTAATGTATTTTTTGTAAGTTTATTTTATATGACAACATAAATTGTGTAATTTGGATTAAGAGTAGGAAATTTTAAATCTAAACAAAGAGAATTCTAAAATCCTTTGCAGACATAAACAGCAAATTTGGCGAGTTTGAAAAATTTAAACAAATTTATTTTAGTTGAGAAGATCTGAATTAAATTTCTTAACTTTTTCTAATCAACTTTAACCAAACCGATTCAATTAAAATTTGGTTAACTTTTTGGTTGAACCGATATTCTCTGCTTGTAACTACAAAAATTGATTCCTCGAGCCATGAAGTAGAACCACATTGAGTATAAAAATTCTCTCAAGAGATCTCTTATCACCATATCCAAGTATAAATTTGGTTAATTTGATTTAAGCTGATCTTTCTTTTATAATAATTTGATTTAAGCTATGAATATATTTACACTATAATAATTGTAGAGGAATTTGCAACGTTATCATTTCTTCAATAAAAATATCTTCGGTGGACCATTTTAATTGTTAACATTACACTTAACATATGAGTTCTTAGGTGGACCAACTTTAAAAATGGTCATGAGTGGACCAATGCTTAAAATTATTAGAAATTCTAACGACGATCGATGATACTATAGTTAGAATAAAAAATTCACACTGTTTCTTATTTTTACAACTGAGATGGTGAATTGATTGATGTTGGTTTAAGATAAGCTACACATTTACATGAAGAGGTTCATTGACATCTTATATCAAGAGACGACGTATGCATGTCATCGTGGACCATTTATATAGGTGGTTCATATTTTAATTTCTACTTAACACATACAATCATCATAGTTAACAAAGTTTAGTGGTGAACATTGACCGAATAATTAACATGGGAAACATTTTATAAAATCGATAACCAAAATGAAATATTCATAACATCACATAGTACTATTGAAAGCGACATGCAAAGTGAGGACCATTTAAGATGTTTACTACCAAATAAAACATTGTAATATGTGACATGACATGTTTCCTTGCGTACTATAGTTGTAGTGTTACGTGGCTTCTCATGTGAACTGTGAAGCTTAAAGTTTCGGTTCTGTTCCAAGCTATTTATAGCATTTGCATTTCAGTAACAATCTTTATCTAACAACAGAAGATAAAAGATAGAACAAGAAGGAATAATAATGAGTGTTGCAGCTTCACCTGAAGCTAAAGTTACAGGCATTTTTGTTTATCCTGTTAAGTCATGCCGTGGAATATCTCTTTCTCAAGCTCCACTCACTCCTTCTGGTACCATATTCTTTCTTATGCTTTTTTATTTTCAATTTGTTTGGTTTAAATTTGATTGAAACTTTTTTTTTTTTCAATTTATTTGCTTGATAGGATTTAGGTGGGATAGACAATGGATGGTTGTGAATTCAAAAGGGAGAGCATGTACTCAAAGAGTTGAACCAAAGCTTGCTTTGGTAGAGGTTGAACTTCCACTTGAGGCTTTTGATGAACACTGGGAACCTACCACTAATTCCTTTATGGGTATATTTCATTATTATTTTATTCATTGACACACATGTATCTTGTTTTATTTGATTAGATAATGTTCGGACATAAGTTTTTAAGGGGGGGCAGGTTTTGTTGGGTTTGAGTTAGACCAAACTCAAACTTTTAAGAATGTGATCTGAGTGGTAAGTAGTGAGTCTCTTAAATATGTGGTCATGAGTTTGATTTCTGGTTCATGCATATATAATTTCACTTTTTGATAGAGTAAACCTTTAAATGTGTACTCTAGATATTGGAAGGGATTAGTCTTTGTAGTCACGTAGGTATCGAGTTCCCCATGTTGTCATGGTTTTGATTTCTAGTTCATACATATAAAATTCACTTTTTGATGAAGTAAACCTTTAAAGGTCATGCTCAATTAAAAGAAATTTTTTTATTGAAAAAGATAATTTTTTAAGATATTGAATAAACAATTTTTAAGATGATATTTTTATACTCGATTTCTTAAAATGTGCCCTAAAAGCACAATTTAGCATTTTTCAACCTTTAAATGTACTCTAGATCTTCAAAGGCATTAATTAGTCTTTATCGTTCCGCGCTTCGTTGAGAATACTCATCGTGAAATTAGTGATGTTACATGTGGAATGCCACAAAACATGACATGGATTAGGTGCAAAGAAGGGGTGGGAGATAGGAGAATGAGATGGCGGTATTTTTTTTTTGTTAACCATGTTATCGGGGCAAAGTACCCATTGACTTTGTCAGCGACTAATCTTTGTTTGGTGACAATCTTTAGAAGGTCTCCTCACAACCATGTAATTTGGAATCCCTAATCAACATCACATTGGTTGTCATTGCACACATAGCATCATCAATCACTCCATCAATGGTGACGCGTATATCTGTCTCTGTATCATTGACACTTTTGATCAAAGGCATGTTTGGGCTCTAATATTGACACGACACTGACACTTGTAATTACATTCAATTAATTCCTTTTCTCAAATTATTAGTTTATTACCATTGTCAACTTGTCAATGTTGTGTTTGGTGTTCGTGTTTGTGGCAATGTTTCATAGATTTTTGTTAGTCATGTGAGCTTCAAAAAAAAGAAGATTGATGAAAGAGACTAACCATGAAAAAAAATCTCATGGTGACCAAAGATATATTTACAGCCTTCTAGTTAATTCCATGGGGAAAAAGCTATATTAGTGAGAAAAGATAGATGTTACAGCTGGGTAGAGGACAAGGTATATCCTTTCAAAGTAGTGGACCTGTTTTCTACATAAAAGGAAAGTGTAAACTCTTTTAAACAACATCCAAAAGAAGATGTAAAACAAATGTAATTGATATTTTAAGTGATTTGAGCTAGTTGCATAAACTGCACGCAATGAAAGAACTTTCACCTCCTTGTCATTTTCAAAATGAGTGTGACTCATCCACTATTCATGAACAACCCCACAAATTAAGCAAGTGATTGGTTTTTTTTATGAAATAGCTAACCTATTTTTAACTTCTTCTGAGCTTATTTTCTATAAGCTTTTGAGATAAAATTATGAAAATCAACTTACATAAAAGTGCTTATTGCCATAAACTCTTATGTGATAAGTAATTATTGAATATATATTAATTAAGTAGTTTACCACATGTACATTCAATTCAAACAAACTTGAACTCAAAAGTATCCTTCTGACTGTTGTTTGAGTTAAAGATGAAGCAACTCCATGAGAAAACAAAAAAGTTAAAGTAGTTGGAACAGTGATAGATTTTTATTTGCATTTTTTCCATGATCATAATGCTTTTTGTTTTCACATGCTTTGTTTAGTTAATAGTGGTGTCTCTATCATCATGATACAGTGCTGAAAGCACCAGGGATGGAACCTCTCAAAGTTTGTTTGAACAAACAGTATGAAGTGACAGATGATATTACAGTGTGGGAATGGACTGGCTCTGCTTGGGACGAGGGAGCCGAAGCATCACAATGGTTCTCAGATTATTTAGGAAATCCTACTAAACTGGTCCGCTTCAATACTGGTAGCGTCTTTGAAACCTTTAAGAATAATAAAATGACAATAACAATGTTTAGAAGGATTTGTTACTTTAGACGTGTTAATGTGCACAAAATTCGATTAATTAACATATGCATGTTATGCACAATGGTTCCATGAAATGCAGTCGCGCTGTGCATGACATAAATAACCATGATAACTCTCGAATAATGTTTCCAAATACAGCTTCAGAAGTTAGAAAAGTAGACCCTGATTATGTCGAGGGACACTACCAGACATTTTTCAGCGATGGTTATCCGTTCTTAATCGCATCTCAGGTCAGTCCAGTTGCAGTTGGGAAACAAAGTCGAAATTACTTATATAAGTCTTTACTTTTTATTTGCCATTTATTACTTTCAGGAATCATTGGATGCACTAAACGAGCTTCTAGAGGAACCGATACTTATGAATCGTTTCAGACCCAAGTATTAATTTTTTCACGCCTTTTTATCTAGTTTTCATAGTATTCATTACTAGTTTAGATCACACAATTGAGATTTTGGTGCCACGTGGTGCAGTATCCTTGTTGAAGGTTGTGAACCGTACTCTGAAGACTTATGGAGAGATTTCAAGATAAGCAGGTTTTCATTTCAGGGTGCCAAGCTGTGTTACCGTTGTAAGGTGAAAAGTTCTGCTTTATAATCTCCTACATATCAATATTCAAAAAGCGAGCTGAACCAACCGGTTCAACCTATTGAACCAGGAACCGTCCAATTGACTGGTTGGTTTGATCTCGGTTACATTAATCTGAGAATACATATGCTAATAGCATTTATCTAACGTGCATTATTGATGATGCTTATTATGGTAAGATTCCAACAATCAATCAAGAGACAGCAAAAGTTGGACCTGAACCAAATGAGACTCTCATGAAATATAGGTCTGGCCAAATCATAAGACCAAATGATAAAAACAAAAAGAGGGTGAGACATTCAGTCATCAAACTTCCAATTAAAATGTCCCTTTGTACATTAATGTCAACTGTCAAGTGACATATATGAAATGCTTGTGTTGCAGGTCTACTTTGGTCATGATATAGTGTGGAACTGGATGGAATCTTCTGCTAAAGGGGATGGAAAAGTCCTTAAATTGGGAGATCCTGTTTATGTTATCAAAAAGTTCTCTTCTCCAGCAGAAGCAGCTGCTTAAAAGGCTATAATGACTTAAACTTTATAAAAAATTAGTTTCAGTGGCTATAATGAAATTAAGTGATTATTACATGGTTGCTGAACTTTGCTTTGTGTTATTGCAACTTGTAGATTGTAATGCATCTATTATGTCTTGTATCCAAATAATCACATGAAAATAAGGATTGTGCAAAAAATAAAAAAGACCTTTCATTTGTTTTATATTTTCTTTTTGTTCATCGTTATTATACTTTTTGTCCAATTATTTTACTCATACATTTAATGATGTGTTATCACGTCAATTAATGATCATCTTCATCAATTGACGTGACAACACATCATTGAATCTATTTGTAAAATAATTGTACACTGAAAGAACATATCAATTAAACTATTTAAAAAATAAGAGCGGAGATTTCATAAATCTATATTCTTGACAAAAATTGAGAACAAATTTGTTGGTCAAATTACCTTTACAAGTTAATCAACTTTTTTTTAAGTTATTTAATTATAACATAATAAATTTTAGCATTTAGATGGAGTGTAGGAATTTAAAATTTTATAGAGAACTCTAATTAAGTAATGTTCTCTGCATAAATAAATATTTCACATGACATCTTAATGTGAATTCTAAACTTGTTTTCATAGTTAGATAGAGTCTTCTTCAATGATAAACAATAAATAGTTGCTACTTGAGTTTGGAAGGGTTAATCAGCAAGTTTGTGCGCCAAACAAATGATCAGATAAATGTATATCATGTCAATATCTTATCATGCGTATCAAACGACGAGCAAGTCTGATGTGTTTGGGGAAAAATATTATATCTAATCATTAATGTTATTGTAATGTTGACGTGGCTCTTAGTGAGTCAGCTATTTATTCCATTAGCATTGCAGGGATTATCCATTTATATATTACAACAAAGAGAAAGAGAGAGCAAGAAAGAACAATGGGTGCTGCATCATCAAGTTCAACAACATCTGTGACAGAATCATCAACAACATCTGATGCTAAGGTTACTGGCCTTTTTATTTATCCTGTTAAGTCATGCCGTGGAATTCCTCTTTCTAATGCTCCACTCACACCTTCTGGTACTACATATATTGCTTCTTATTTTATTTATTTTGGAAATCTTGGTATCTGGTCGAAGGACCGACTAATTCGAAGGGTCCAATCCAAATGTTTACTTGATAGGATTTCGATGGGATCGACAGTGGATGGTTGTGAATTCAAAAGGGAGGGCATGCACTATAAGAGTTGAACCAAGGTTTGCTTTGATTGATGTTGAACTACCACCTGAGGCATTTCTTGAACACTGGGAACCTACCACTGATTCCTTTATGGGTATATTTCATTTTTCATATGCTCCTTCAAAACATATCATACCTTTTATTTATTGATTTTATTCATTGTCACCCATGTTTCTTTTTTTACTTCAATAAAATTACTTGACGTGTCTCTTGTAAGTACAACTCATATGGTAAAAGATTGCGGTGACATTTTATATGGTGAGGTGTGGGTTTAAACTCACAATTTTTCACTTCCCAACATTTAGTGTGAGTTTCACCGTTAGGCTCTTTATAACCAAAAAACATAAAAAATGATGTGATGAGTATTGGAAAAAAAAAAACCAAGTCTCGTATAAGGTATGAAATACGTTTATAAAGAGTGACGCCCTTCCCCTTATAAGTCGGTTTTGTCAGAATGAATTAGTCCCAATATAAAAACCTAATAGTGTGAGCCGTGAATAGTTTTGTTCCTTGAGCATGTGTTTGTAGGTTTGATGTCTAACTCATGCATATAACGTTCGCTCTTTGATAGATTAAATCTGTAAATGTATCCAGATCTTGGAAGGGTTTAGTCTTCATAGTTGCGTGCAGGGAGTATTCTTGGTAGTATTGAACATCATCAAATTAATGATGTCACGTGTGCAATGCCATGAAACATGACATGTATTAAGAATGTAGAAGCCTTACAAGGCAGGACTAAGTGATTTATTTGTTTCTGAACTAGAAGTGTACAATACATTACAAATTAAGAAGCAAAACAAAAGTGGTAAGATAGATGGATCTTATGGCATAAACATTTAAGCAAGTGTTTGATTGAGTTTCTGAAATAGCTTACAGCCAATCTATAACTTCTTCTGAGCTTATTTCTATAAGCTATTAAGATAAAATTATGCCAAACAACTTATGTGGAAGGGCTTATTGCTTTAAACTCTTAAGTGATAAGCTGTTTTTGAATAAATATTTAGTTAAGCCATTTGCAAAATGCATATTCAGTTCATACAAGCTTGACCTCCAAAGTATCCTCCCTTACTGTTGTTTGAATTAAGGATAAGGTATCTTTTGTGGGTTGTAATCCGAAGGGTCTGAGTTCGAATCCCTATCAGAAATGTATGGCTAAGTGCGCCCCCATCCCCCCTAAAGAAAAAATAATAGTCGTCCTCCCCTATGTTTTTAACAAAAAATTGTGAACCCTTTGACTTGATTTACATGCTTATACTTGTGTGTGCCAGGTTATTTGCCAAGTATCCTCATAAACACTTGTGAAAAAACTTTTTTAATTTGTGAAAGTTTTTAAGTACCAGGTCCAATTCCTCTCTTCTTGTTTATGGAAGACATTGAGAAATGTCTGTTATACAATGGACATCAATGTTGTCATTTTCCGTCGTCCTATTTGACATCTGAAGTAGTTAGGACATGAGTTTTGTGTAAGTTTCTGCCTCTTGTTCCGCATTTGGTGTTCAAATTTCATTCTTAATTTGACAGAATCCTTCCTTCTGTTCTTAATTTTTATAAAATAGAAAAACTGCAGTAGTTAACAGTTTAAACACCAACAGACTTTTGATTGCACATTCTTCATGATCATGATTTCTTTTTCTTCTTCCTTTATTTAGTTAATGAATGGAGTTTTTATCTTCATATTACAGTGTTGAAAGCACCTGGCATGGAACCTCTGAAAGTTTGTTTGAACAAACAGTATGAAGTAGCAGATGATGTTACGGTGTGGGAATGGACTGGCTCTGCCTGGGACGAGGGAGCTGAAGCATCACAGTGGTTCTCAGATTATTTAGGATATCCTGCTAAACTGGTCCGCTTCAATACTGGTAACGTCTTTGAAACCTTAAATAATACGAAAATGATGATAACAATGTTTAGAAGGATTTTTTACTTTAGACGCATAAATGATTGGTAAAGGACTATAACGGTTTCAAGAACATGAATGTTACTAAGAGTACCTTGTTGCTTTTATAATAAATGTGTTTAATATAATGTGAACAAAATCAATTTAACATATGCATGTAATGCACAATGGTTCCATGAACCGTGGTCGCATTGTGCATGATATAAATGACCAAGATAACTCTCGAGTAATGTTCCCAATGCAGCTTCAGAAGTTAGAAAAGTAGACCCTGATTATGTTAAGGGACAGCACCAGACCTTTTTCAGCGATGGTTATCCGTTCTTACTCGTATCTCAGGTCAGTCAAATTGCAGTTGGGAATTGAAGTCGAAAGTTTACTAATTGAAATCTTTACTTTTTGTTATTTATTGCTTTCAGGATTCATTAGATGCACTAAACGAGCTTCTAGAGGAACCGATACCTATGAATCGTTTCAGACCCAAGTATTAATTTTTCCATGCCTTTTTGTTAGTAATATGTAATTATATTCTTCCATAGTATAGTATTGGTTACTGCTCAGATCACATAATTGATATTTTGGTGCCACTGGGTGCAGTATCCTTGTTGAAGGTTGTGGACCATATTCTGAAGACCTATGGAGAGATATCAAGATAAGCAGGTTTTCATTTCAAGGAGCCAAGTTGTGTGGCCGTTGTAAGGTAAAGAGCTCTTTATAGTTCTTCTATATATAATAGTATCATTGATTACATGTAATTACAATTCATAATGACAAATATTCTCTTGTCTAATTTATCTAACCTCTTCTAGGAAATTACATTATATATAATAAAAGCTGAGATCAATTACTGATTAACAGGTCGCTCGTGCTAAGTTAGTTGTACTGGAAAAAACTTGGACCGTATTATTTATATACAAGTTTAATCTGTAAACCCTAAGTTTGATTAATATAAAGGAATTGCAGCTGCTCTATAGTCGGAGACATAGACATATTTGGCCGAACTTTGTTACCAAATATTGTGTGTTCATTGTTTGTGTTTTTCATATAGTTATTCTTTTGAAGCGCAGTTGCTGTTCTAATATGAATGATGCTTATTATGGTTAGGTACCAACAGTCGATCAAGAGACAGCAATGTATGGAGATGAACCAACTAAAACTCTCATGAAAATTAGGTCTGGCGAAGTCTTACGACCAAATAGCGACAAAAACAAAAAGATGGTGAGATTAGTATTCATTCAGTCATCAAATTCTGAATGAATGTCCCTTTGGTTTCATCGATGTCAAGTGATACGTGAAATACTTGTGTTGCAGGTCTACTTTGGTCAGAATGTAGTGTGGAACTGGAATGAATCTTCTGCTAAAGGGGATGGAAAAGTCCTTAAATTGGGAGATCCTGTTTATGTTATCAAAAAAGTTTCTTCTCCAGCAGAAGCAGCTGCTTAAAGGGCTACAATGACACAAACTTTATCAAACATGAGTATAGTGGTTATGCTGAAATTAAGTGATAATGCATCATTCATGATGGTTGCTGAACTTTGCTTTGAGGAGTTGTAATGTAATGCATCTTTGTTATGTCTTGTATCCAAATAATCACGACAATAAGGATTGTGCAAAAAAAGTAAGAGCTTTCATTTGTTTTCTATTTTCTTTTTGTTCCTGTTTTTATAATTACAAAATAAGTATAGAGATTATATAAATCTATAATCTTAACAAAAATGGATATCAAATTTCTTGGACAAATTAAGATAAAACGTTGCTAGAGGGATTCGATAAGGCAACTGTAAATGTAAGCTCCGCGTATGTGGTTCTATTCAATACTTTGCATTCCAATAAGAAAGAAAAAAATACCACGAGCTTAATTTTTATCCGCCTTCTCCTAAAAAGTGTAGAGAAGACTTGTAAAAAAACGGTAGAAAGTTATTTTTTTTACTAAGAGCTTAATTTGTATTGTAGCATTTGGATGGAGTGTAGGAAATTTGAAATTTTTGTTTTGTAAACTTCTTTTCAATCAACTCTAACCAAACTGATACAAAGCTATTGCACATATTGTTGTGTTGATAATTGGCAATCTCGAGTAGTTCTAGCAATACACTTACCACACTTTTTTAGCACACTCACACCTATTAGTTGAAATTTGAATTGATCACACTAAGTCATGTCGGTCTCACATAATTGTATCGAGATTATATAATTACAACTAAGAAAGTGTGTTGGAAAGAATGTGTCGCTAACATTTTTCAATTATCCACAAGAACAAATCCTTTACAAATTCACACCTTCAATCAAATGCCTTCCCTTTTCTTTTTTACCAAACCAATGCCTTACTTGACACTGTCATCTCGCCTAAAGAAGCCATTGGTTCAACTCTTCAAAGCTAGTCCCCTTTTTTGTAATTCTGCACAAATCATTGATAATCCAATTGAATTCCGGCCACATAACATTATATTATAGAAGATCTAAATGTAAAAGAAAATAAAATTATATTACTATGTTTTGTACAAGAAAAATTTACACAAGAAAATAACAAGGCAAGTACGAAGAAACCATGACAATAGTCATTCAAGATGTTAACATAACAACAGGCAATGATTTGATAGACTATTCAACACACTATGCAAAAAAAGTACAGTAAAAGTTCTAAGGAAATAATTCCAAGATATAAGCTATAAGCTATGAAGCATCGACATAGACACGACGCTGATGATAATTTAAGGAAATAAAAGTGATTTAATGCAACCACGTGCATCAGTGTGGTGTTGATGTTGGACAACGACACGTGTTAGATACCAAACACACCTTCGATATGAAGTGTAGGTGCTACATAAGATATAAGCACAAAAATAGAGGTTAATAATTCTATTGCTATAAGTTGAAATGAGAGAAGTTAGGGAAAATGAGCATCAAACAGTCAAGCTATGGACCATGATTCCTCACCACACTTTTTACAAGGAGAAATGATATTTGAACAACCAATTTTTGACAACTTTTGTGACAACTTTCTCTCTCAAACTCACATTCTCCTTTTACTTTCCCTCTCTATTGCTTTGATTTTTGTGACACTACCTATATTTCTTTATAAATTTTAGTTGTTCAAGAAGTTGTCCCTAGAAAGAGTTGTTCAAATAACATTCCTCTTTTACAAGAGACTAACTGAATATTAGTTTGTTGTCAGTTTATTCCAATGAACCCATCCATCCAATATTCATCCCCTACACAAGATACCAACCATGGTTCAATGCTAAAAATTTATCAGCATTAGTTGGATAAGACAAGAATAAGAAACTAACAATAACAGCAAACAATCATATTCTAATCCCTACCATGATTATATAGTGAGTGACGAGTACATTGTTATATAGTATGCATTGCAAACAACAAAAGGCTAATTTACTAACAGATAATGAAGTTTTTAGAAATCGAGTATCGAAAAAAGATTGTGTCTTTCACTATACCAATGGAATGGAGAAAGTTTAAGAAATTTCATTTGTATATGAAATAACTGGATAAACAATTGCTGACCCTTGACTATCTGTTTTATTAATCAGCCCCACAAATTTCCACTGAATGTGTATACCCAGCTGTGATAATAATAGTCAACTATGGAAATTCATATTTTTCTGAATCTGGGGGACAAATATAATCAGAACATGTGTTTTGTATTCTTTTCCTTTTCACTTCTGTTCGTTTGCATCCGGTAGCAATCCTGTACAATAGTTCATCATCATCGACTTTCATTTGCCTAACAAGATGCAATCTGCAGAATACTTGCAAATTGTATGAAATTATTTACTGACCAATTGTTGATAGTGTACATATACAACCACTTACCAGCTCACAGAGTATACATATACAACCAATTACTTTGACTGAGCCCTGTTGAAATCCACTCTTATAGATCAAAGTTGATTGAATGTTGAACACTTAATCCATTTAATACTCAGTTCTCACCATTGTAAGTTGCAAAGTGTAAATATTTTAGACAGAAAAGCAAACTATTCTAGTGACTTTGCAATGACTGAGAGAGGTTTAAACTGTTTCATCGGTTAAGTGGTAGTATTCTCATCTTTCACCTGTTTGGCATTAACTCTGCACATGCTGATATCTCCAAGCAGGCAAAAGAAGGAAAGTTCTGTTTCAAACACATATCATTGCATATAGACTTCGAAAGTTTGAAATCTTGTGTTTGAGGATCTGGATCAATAAATTCCTGTATCAGCAATTCCTTAGCTTCAAGAAATTGTAGTTCAACAACACATCTTACACAATATCAGCAACACATCCTGCTCCAACATTCGCTGATGGTTTTTCGAACTTTCGTAGGTTTGCAGAGCTGTTTAACAGCTAAGGCCCAAGTAGAAGGTTTAGGCAACAAAAATTTCTGAAGCATCACTTGTATAATATTGGAAGCACCAACTGTTCTCTGTCGCTTAATTAATCGGACTACAAGCTCATCTAGAAACTCTCTCCCATCTTGAGGTGGGTCCATATTGTCTCGTAAAGTCTTTAAGAAAATATCACAAGTAATAAAATCAGGATCACAACCTTGATCTAACATAGTATTTAGAATATCAATAGCGCGGGAGACACTATTCTTTGTGCAAAAAGCATTGAGGAGTATGTTGTATGTCACCACATCTGGTTGTAACTTCGGATTGTGACAAAGCATCTGATTGAAAAGTTTCACACCTTGTTCTACTAACTGGGCATTACAAAAGCCATGAATCATTGAACTATAAGCCACAACATCTAATTTGATTCCTCTACTCAACATTTGTTTCCACACCATTAAGGCCTCCTTAAGCTTCCCGTTTTTACACAATCCATTAATAAGTATACTGTAACAAACCTCGTGATGATTACAATCATTGTCTGTCATCTCTTTCCAAACAAGAATAGCTTTATGAATATCACCTGCTTCAAAGTAACCCCACATCAAGGAACTGTACGTGAAAGAATTAGGAGTGTGTCCTTTATTCTTCATCTCTAATAAGTATTCTTTCGCTTCATCTGGTTTCCCTTCTCGACAAAGACCATCTATAAGAGCACTATACACTATAGTATTTGGTTTACATCCTTTTTCAACCATTTCCTTCCACAAATGCATTCCATGCTCGCCTTTCCCCTCCTTGAACAATCCACTAATAAGAGACGAGTAAATAAACTCATTCCCACGATAACCCTTCTCTTCCAACGAAACCAAAACACGCACCCCATCCAAAGCCCTCCCATGCTTAACAAACCCATCAACAAGTGTTCCAAAAGTAACATCATTAGGCACACATTTATTCGCCACCATCCGATTCAAAAGACTCATCGCCTTATCCAACTTACCCTTAAGACACAACCCATGAACAAGCGAATTATACGTAACTTCATTCGGAACACAACCCTTAAGAAACATATTATCAACCAGCTTCGATGCACGCGACAAATCACCTTTCTTACACAACGCACTTATCAAAACATTAAACGCAACCGGATTCGGAAATGTACCTTCAACCTGCATCTCATCTAACAACGAAACCGCCTCTTCAATCCTCCCCTCATTACACAAACCATGCATCAACGTCGAATACGTATAACCATCAGCAACACAATTCCTATCACTCATCCCTCTAAAAACCTCAACAGCTTGATCAACATTTCCAACTCTACACAAAGCCTTAATCACCAAATTAAAACTAAGCCCATTTGGTTGAATATTACTAAAACACTTAGAATCAACAACATTATAATAAAACTCTAAAGCAAGATTAAAACAACCCTCTTGAATAACAACATTAAGAACAGTGTTAAAAGATTTAACAGTTTGCTTACAATGAAACTCAGCTCCCATTCTATGAAACAAGTCCAAAGCTTTTTGAGGTAAATGTGCTTTTCCATAAGCTTTGAACATGATAATGAAGCTTTTTTCGATAAAGACTCGATTTTCACACTTCATTTGATGAAGGAGTTGTTCCAAGGAGGTGAAATCTAAGGAATTGGAGAAATTTTCGATGAGGGAGTAGAAGGATAAATCGCCCAATTTGTAAGAACCCCATTTGTGAGAAGAGGTGTTGGAGGGTGATTTAAAGATTTGAGGTGGAAGGGAGTGGTGGGTATGTGGGAGATTGGAAGAAGAGGAAGAGTAAGAGAGAAAGGTTAGGGTTAGGGTTTGGGGTTTTAGGTGAAGAGAGTGTTTGAGAAGGGTTTTGGGAAATGTTGAACATTTTGGCATGGCATGAATTCGACACAAATTGGGTTTGTTTTGGTTTAGGAAATGGTTTGGGTTTGAGGTTTGTTAATGTTGTTGTCTTGTGGGAAGAGCGTTGCTGGTGTTGTCTCTCTCTCAAAAATGTCATGGGTCATAATTTCATAGCTTCAAAATTGACTAATACCTCAATTTCATCCTTAAATTTTAATGCATCGGCCAAATTCGTCGCTGAATTTTACGAAATAGCTATTTAGTCCCTGAATTGTACAGACGTCCATCAAAATGGTCCCTCCGTTAAGTTGGTCTGTTAACGGAGGTGACGTGTAACGTTAACCTCTTACAAGGCTTAACACATCAGATGCCACGTAAGCAGGGACCAAATTGATTGATTTACAGAAAATTTCCAAGGACCAAATTGATAGATTTTCATAAAATTGCCAAGGACCAAATTGATTGATTTTCAGAAAATTCCCAACGGCTCTTTCTCTTTAACGGGTCTTTCTTCCCCAAATATATAAATTTGAAACCCTAATGTTATAATTTGTCACCTAGATTCAAAATCCCCCAAAATTCTTCCATGAATTGATGTCAATGTTCTTCCCCAATTCAAAAAATTTAAAACCCTAATTTTTTTTGATTCAATTCGAAACTCAAAAATCAGTGGTCATTGTTGAAGATTCGGTGTTCAAAAATGATGGGTGGTGGGCGTATGGGCAAAAACAACTACAACAGTCGGTCTTCATCTTCAAGCTCTATGTACAAAGATGATGGATAAAGTTGATTTGTAGGAAGTGAGCTTAACTTGATTAAGATATTGATAGGAGTATTATGTTTGATTGAGTTGTTTAAAATGCTATTGTATTGTGCCAAGTCCATGTAATGTTGTAATGAAAAGAGGTTGTCAATGAAT
>Ga0315914_1003214_pt1 | contig 24879 bp, 11 predicted proteins | sample MpolenodulesMG_FD_203920 | JGI IMG/M metagenome (GOLD analysis project Ga0315914, IMG submission 203920) | Medicago polymorpha root nodule microbial communities from Los Angeles, California, United States - elongated nodules | ecosystem: Host-associated > Plants > Roots > Nodule | place: USA... | reverse complement strand
TGACGGTTGTTATGAATCTCATTAACTTGGTCAAGGTACATGAATCGATGCAAGAAAAAAATTCACTCTACCTCTGTATACATGTCGTAATTGGTCACTTTATACATTTTAATGTACAATTTGACTATTAATTTTTTGGACTACGTAATAACTCTCTTTGGACTCAAATATAAGAAAATATTTTCTTTAAGATTCATTCAATACATGGTGTATTTATTTTATAATATAAATCAGATACATAATTTATTAAATAAATCTGAAAAAATAAATCTTTTTTTATATTTGAGACCAGAGCAAGTACACTAAAATAGTTTCAGAAATATGTGTGGAGAGTTAGCATGTGTTATTTACTCGTGAATTATTTATATTCGCTCTATTGCAAAGTACACATCGCAGTCAATCACTTTATATATATCAAGACACAATTTTGATCATTAATACATCTAAGACTAAAATGCTCTTTTAGTTCATTAACTATTTATTTGGTATCATTTTAGTCCCATAATTAATTTTTTATCAGTTTAAGTTCTTTAAATTCATCTTCGTTACACATTTTATTCATTTCCGTCGAGGGATTAACCCCAAACGTCTTAGGTGAACTAACATTATAGGTGGTCCACCATAAAACCTCATTAATTTTTTAATCTTAGCTATTTGATATATTTGTTAAAAAATAAACCATCTGATCTCTGAGGTCTATTTGATATATTTGTTAAAAAATAAACCATCTTATCTCTGAGGTCTATTGTAAGTAACAATGCAATATAACCATCTAATGTTGTTTTTCCTATCTTGATCTTCTTCCATCCCCCTCTTCTTCATCTCCAACACCACCTTCATCAACATTCATAAACAAAACCTAGAAAAATTATCTCTCTCTCAAACGTCCCTCTCTTTCTGACCGTCTTCCTTTAACCCTCTCTCTCAGATCCATTTCTTCCAATACACGACTATATGGTGTAATTCTTGTTTTTTTTTTTTTTAAGAAATCAAAATGAAACATATTAACCAGAATGGGCTTCAAACTCGCGTAAGGAGTGTTAGCCTAGGACTAAAAGTATGATACAACCAATATTACAAGAAAGGAACCAAAACAACGAAAGAAACACAAGTTATGTAACATGAATACAATAACGAAGTGAATTTATTTTCCATTGATGAAAATCAAAAGATAAATAATTGCCCTTCACTTTCATCCACCGTAAAAGAGAAGAGTTTGACTTTATCGAATAATTGTTGAATATACATCTCCCTCTGTTGAACACAACTATTTCTCTCCTTCCGTAATACTCAAACACTAGCTAACCAAATCAGATGTAGAAAATACCGACTCTTCCTTGGATCGCTTCGTAAAAGAACAAAATGAGGAAAATGATCAACTATATGAATCATGCCGGCGGAGCAAATGTCCAACCATTGGCGAATAAGAGTGTGAAATTATATTATATATAAAATTTGTTGCGCCTAAAATCATAACTATGTAGTGTGTTTTAGCGGTAAGGTTAAGCGAGCTTGTATCTTAATGTTTTCAGTTCGAATCCCTCCAGTCAGGTTTTTAATTTCTTATGCGTTTTGTTAAAATGTTAAAAAAAATTATCTAAAAAACCTTCAAGAGGGTTCCTACCGAAGCAAACTTAAGGACTAAAAATACTCCTAGCCACCAAGGCAACAACGGTCTATTATATAGACTGGTTTTTAACTTATATATTTGATATTATATCTCTCACCAACATTTTTTATGAATAAAACATAATTCGTTTCTCAATTAAAGGTGTATGTGTAGTATAATAAAAATTATATAATATTTATGTTAAAATATCCTTAAAAGTTCTATGGACAAAAAAAATCACTCAAATTAAATAATAAAAAAATATAAATTTATACACATTAAAATAATGGAGAATGCTAACCATTGCTCTTAGGACATTGGTTAAAGTATTAAAATAAGTAAGTTTGCATCGAAAAATGGTGTAATTACTGTTAAGAAAAAAGTAAAGACTTGTATTTTCAAGACAAAGTTTCTATTAATGGAATCCTTAACTATTGCCCTTAGAGCACTAGTTAGAAAGACCATTTTGTAAAACAACTCATAATATCTCATTTCCACACAATATTAATTGCATTTTTTAATATGTGTGAAATGTTTAAAACGTCATACAATTTGAGACAGAAGGAGTATCACCTTGGATTCATATCCTAATAAGGATTTTTGGAGGAACATCTTTGAGACGCGAGATTGACCACTACATAACAAGAATGGATGATTAAGTTCCTAACATCTTATCCCACTCTATCTCCAACGCCGAGAGAAAACCTCTAAATTCAACTATTGTGGTATTTGTCTCACTCACATCATTTGTGAAACAGAAAAGCTATCGTCCATGTTAATCTTGAAAAACTCCTTCAGAGTAGGGCTTACAAATTCAAGGGTAAGGAGGGGTAGCACAAAAGAAGGTAGTGGTGAATGAGATAAAGATAATCTTTGAAAAAAGATAGTCTTCAATTACATTTGTCTCCAAAAATTCAAACAAAGCCTTAATTTCGACTCTTGGTGAAATTGCAAGCTATCTAGAAATATACCTCCAAACTAATGTCATATGCGTGTATACTACTTCTTAAATAATCACATCTCTAGAGGTAAGTGAGAGGAAAAAATAATATTAAGAGGTGGGTAGAAAAGGTGTTCCTGAATTGAAACTCTCAAGTATGAAATGGAAAATAGAAAATTGTTTTTTTACAATTATTTTTTCCTAAACATACGTGAAAAAGACTTATTTACCGCACATGCTTAAAAAGTTGGCACCAGGTTAACTGCACACATGAAATTTTTTTAAGCTCCCATTAATGGCTTCCGGTTTTTTAAGCCTGAACTGTAGTTAACTACCGCTAGGATAAATAAGTCTTTTCAATGTGTGTTTAGGAAAAAGTAGTTGTCAAAAAAGCAATTTTCTGGAAAATATGGGCCAGCCAAATGTTAAGCCCAAATACCCAACCAAAACAAAAAAAAAAACTAGGGTTCGTTCATTAATTTCACAATAACTAGACCATCGACCCGTGCTAATCGAAGGTAATATTTGACTGTAATAGGTTCCAAATAACTCAATCCTCCGAAGTTAAGAGCTTGAAAAGATGGCGACGATTCAGGGCGAATCAGAGAAGCGTGTCCTATTCAGGAGATGCTCCCCTGAAAAGGAACACAATGGTCCTCTACCCCCAGGGTTGCTCAAATATGGTCCTCCTGAGCCACAAGAATCGTTTGAAGGCCTCAGCGATGAAGAAATGTGTTTAAAGTTAGGAATGAAGAAGTCCGATCTTGAAAAGAAACGCACTGATGAACCTATGTCCCCATGGTTGGTAGAAGTGCTCAAATTAACTGCATGTGGTCCTCTTCTACCAGTAGAATCGTATCAAGACCCCAATGATCATGAAGAATCACCAACAAAGTAGTAACATGAATAGTTACATTCTAATTAACTAATATATAGATGCTTTATCAATGAAAAAGTACACAATCAATGTAAAGTTTTGATGGTATATCTAGTAGATAATTTAGTTGTGAGTTTTTATAGATATGTCCATGTCCATCCTTTGGTGGTAGAAGTTCCTATACTAATCTGTGATTCTATAGTAGTAAAGGAATTTGTTGGAAAGGACTGCATAGTGAAACTATGATATTTTAAGTACAATGTAATGAAATTCAAACGAATATATGTTGCTAGTTTTATCTCTTCCCTGCATCTTATCACAGTATTACTTTATAATTTAAATTTCTATATGCAGGAATCACGTGCTTTCTCAATTTTAATTTTCGTGTTGTGTGTAAATTGTAATGTCTATGGTGACACATACAACAATCTTGAGCATTTTCTCACAAGCAGCCCATATTACAATTCTTGTGTTTTCGATAAATATTGTGAGTAAAATCCAATCGAGTTGTAACCCTTAATTGTTATTTTTCTGAAAAAATGTGAGCAATTCAAAGGGCTTATTTAGCAATTACATACATGTAATGTAATGTTGGCCGGGCTCATGAAGTGCAAGTTATCTGAACAAAACCAATGCCATTGTTTTTCCCACCCAATGAGTTTTGCGCGCACCCTATTCAGATTATAAATTCTGAAAGGTTTCAACGTGTTTTGGAGGTTTTTATGGGGTATTTATATCTTTCGGATTCTATAGTCTGAACTGCATAGGACGCGCGAGAAACTCAAATGGTGGGCAAAGAAATCGTCTAAAACCAATGCTATTGTAGAGAATTAAACTAAGACAAAAACATATTTCTTTTTACCGTCACCTAACACATACTTAAATCTCGTAGTTGTGTGCAAGTTTCAGGTGATGTTTGTTACTTTGTTTATATAAAAAAATTACTGATTATTGTGCGACTTTTTGGCCACAACTCACAATCTGCGGATAGTTTTTATTTTATTTTATGGGAATATCTTGTAAATACAATTGATTCAATATTAGATGTAGGAGAGGCGTTAGGTCTTTACCATATTATACAATGGGTTCATGACTTACAATAAGCAAATGTGGACTTTGAGGTGGATTCCAAAAGAGTTGCCGATTATTTTAAGGGTGGTAGCGGTGACTTAACTGAGTTTGGAGCCATTATATAATGTAGCATCCATCATTGTAATTAACTCTCGTGTTTAGTTCATTTGGATGTAGGCCAATGCGGTTGCAAATGCATTAGCTGGGAAAGTCACATCTTTACCTTGCTTCTGTATTTTCATTACATGTATCAGTGACTTGATTGCTAATGAAATGCTATAAGCTTATATCTCTTAAAAAAAAATTGATTCAATATTAAATCCAAATTCTATTGTAAGAAAATAATTAAACCACGTTCTAAATTCTTGGTAATAGTTTCATTATATTCAAGTTGAACATATAAATTATTTTATCTATTACTATGTTGCAGTTTTTTCATCTACTCATAAAATAGCATTGCAAGGATTCAAGATCTGGTATCTACTACATTAAAATACATGTCATATTTTATAAAATAAAAAAAACAATTTATTTAATACACATTTTTAAAAATAAATAAAAAATACAATCAAAGTTTATGAAACATTCCTTTACAAAAGTGAGAGGGTACCACTCTTATGGAGGTTGTTGGTTAGATTGGAATGTGACTCTTTCCCATACTCTTCATGAAGGAAATTTGATGGGAGGTAAGAGTAATAGTAGAATCCCTTTCTTGTTGGCAGATGCCATGGGATAGCCTTTTGCGGCCCTAATTTTCCCTTTACAAGTGAGAACACTTTTTCACACAAAAAAAAGTATTACATTTATATGCAAATAAAAAAATGAAATTTTATTTTGTAAAAAATTAGGTAACAAAAGCAATATAGAATGAATGTGCATATATACACTATATGTAGAAATAAGAAGATGGATCAGCTGCATTTGTTACGTCTTTGCAAAGAATTGATCGAGCTTCAATCACTGAGCGAGGAGGCTCAATATCTTTCTCTTGCAATGCATTTCCTCTTAATCTTTGCATCTGAGAAGCAAATGTGTCATCCAATATCTACAAAATGAAACAATTAAAATAATGTTAGTTACTTAATTATTATAAAGCATAGTACAATATTTTGCCTATTGTATTCAAAAACACAAGAAAAAGACTACATAGGTTAATTCTGATATTTACTCACCCCAAGAGCGTAGCAAGATCCATTGTACCATATTCTATTTTCTTTCCTCCCTTCTAGAAATTTCAAAACAATCTAGCAGATTAGAGGAAAAAGTTAGAGTCATGTTTCAATATAGCAAAGTAGAGAAATTTCAAATACATATGAGTAACATGTTACATGTAACTAGTTGTAGACTGTAGTTGGTCTCACCTGTCCCATTCTGTCCCATAATCCACGACATATTGCTATGAAGATTTGGCTGGTAAAGACCTCATGAAGGTTGGAGATGAAGTCAGCGAGTTGTGAATTCAACAACTTCATTCTTTCACGAACTTCTGCTTCTCCATCTGACTCTCTTGTTTCCTCAAGCATCTTTTTCAGCCGCGTACTCTTATTACCTTGAATCTGAACAATTCAAAACTTTTCTTAAACCATATATCAAATGCATGTAAAATCATCGAGACTTCCTAACAATTATTTTATGGTATAGAGCTAACATAGAAAAGTAGAGTCTTGATGAATGTCTTACATTATTGACAAGGTTCCCTATTATTGCTTGCAAATAAGTTTTGTATCTGGTTCTCAATAACACGGTGATTCCATTCATTTGCTCTCCAAACAACTTCTTATCTCCCAAGACAGGTAGACAGGATGCCCATGAATTTAGGATGTCTTCCACTCTACAATGCAGGACATCAAGTATCCTCTTGATGGTGTTCAAGAATATACCCAACTGGATGAAACAAATTGTTAATTGTAAGAACATAGTTATTTCAATGTATAGCGAACATAAGCAAAAAGTTTAGTATAAGAGCATGCAGAGATTACTTACTTGGTTAGGAACCAACTGAACCGTAGCTGATTGTCTTCTTGCTAGCTTTTGAACTTGCAAGTGAAGTCTCTTTGGTATGCTATCTTTCAAAGGAGTTAAGATCTCGCTGTATTGTTTTTCAAGCGATTTCACAATTGCCCTTTCAATATTTGCCACAGCCTTCCAGAAAGAAAAGGGAAATATACAAATGTCAAGATATAAACTACCACATGTATATGAAATGTGAAAGACATTATACTAAAGGGATCTCAAATGCACATAGAACGTTTTAGGACTTACATTTTCCAAATACAAGGAGTATTGAGGCCATCTATTGATTACCACTTCATACTGGATTAAGTTGTCTTTAATGTTCTCATACATTTTCTCAGCAAATGGTGAAGTGGAATGATTTGTGGTTACTCCAGCCCATGGAACCTGTGTCATTTGTTAGTAAGAAGGAGGGCCATTTTATTTTTAGATATATAAGTGATTTGTTTGTACATAGAATAACTAAAATAACAATTCAATTACCTTTTCTGCTTTACAAAGATCAAACAAAATAAGTTGCATATCCTGTATCCAAACCATGATGTAATTGTGAAACAAATTTCTGGAGTCTACACCTCCCTGCACAGAACTGAAACATGAAGAATATTAAATTTCAGAAATGATATAGTAATCTTGTGGAATCTAAAATTCAGGCTGTATTTAGTGGTGCAAGAGGATGTTTCATTGACAAACAAACCTTATATTCCATGACTCGAGATCGCGTTCAAAGTCTGCAGTTGCCACTAGAAGCTCATTCACATGTGGCTGTGGACTTGATGGTGGCCATGCAGAAAGGAAAGTTCTCAGCCTTTTACACAGCTCTGTGCTATAAATGGTTGCTGTGATGTTTGCCAAGTCAATTGAACTGAAAATTGAATAATTGATCTCAGAATGTAGTCAAAATTGATATGTATTAAGCAAAAAAGGGGGAGTTTGTACAGTGCTGCAACTAAAGATATGTTCAAAACAAAGAGCAACTTGACAATCAAAATTCTTGTGAAGCTTATACAAACTAACTGCATCCCCTAGTGTTGAAAAACTAAATTTGCATCACTGTTAAACTGTATTGTCTACGTGAAAAGAAGATATGTTGTAGAATTGTAGCCAAAATACCTGGGAAAAATATGCTGACCATGGATTGTATTATGGTTGTTGATCTTTATGTCTGCCTGAATTTCATTTCTTATAGAAATACAAAGGTTTTTCATCTTCAGGTATGCCGTTGAGATGGTAATGGTGTCCATTTGGTAACTTTCCGAGGCACCCGACACAAATTCATCAGTCTCCATCATGTGTTTTCTACACCTTTTTCTTGCTGCAGTCTGTCAGTATTAACCATTTTATTTAGAAACCAAAACAGAAAGTCTCATTTTGTTATTGTTGCAGGAATGATCCAGAAGACTTTATGAGGAGGTATGAATTTTAATATTTTTCTGAACCTCATAAACCAGTAGAAGGTATCACCAAACCTTTTCAAGGCTCAGTTACATTGAGCGAAAGCATCAGTTATCACTATAATGACTATATAAAAATTACCTGCAGATAGTTCTGTAGAATAGTTTGAGCATCTGAAGAAAGTATATCATGAAGACTACTGTAGACTTGTAGAGCAGGATGTAAAGCTGGCGCTGCTGAATGAGATGCTAGACCAAAATGATCGGTTAAACCTGTTGGCGAGTTTTCATCAAGCGATTTGTAATTCTCAAAAACAGTCGCTAGTAGTCCTTCAATTTGTGTTTCACAATCTAAAAATATACTTCTCTGTGAGAACAAACAAATAGTTGTTAGCGACAACAAGCAAATCCCAAAGTAACTCAAGGTAAAAATCTGAGCCAACAAATAATACAAACAGTAATTTTTTATAGAACATTTTCTCAAGTTTTCCATAACTGACTTGTTTTTTTTTATTGTGTCATGGGCAAACTGTTGAGAAATCAAGAGCGTCAATTGATAGAAACAAATGAAAAGAATGAATAATTTTATTGGATGAATGAGAAAGAATAGGAGAGAGATTTCTCTGCCAATGGTTTCCCCTTATCTACAAAGGATTTCTCCTATCCACGACAAACTGTTGAGAAATCAAGAGCGTCAATTGATAGAAACAAATGAAAAGAATGAATAATTTTATTGGATGAATGAGAAAGAATAGGAGAGAGATTTCTCCGCCAATGGTTTCCCCTTATCTACAAAGGGTTATTCCTATCCACGAATTCGTCAATGTGCAGAATGCACCTCCATTTGTTTTTATCAGATATAACTACTTAACTTCTTCAAGTGTTCTCCAACTAGTCCTTATATCCTAACTAATGAATACAAATATTAAGCTTGTGTACTTTAAAATCTAAGCTAATCTCATTGTCTTAACATGTTAAATTAAATAAAACATGAACATTATAAAATTATGTAAACTGAAATATATGATTTTTGAAGTTACCTCTTGCCTAGTCAGACTTCTCTCACTTCTGGCCTTCATTAGGGGATCAAGCAACTCTTTCACAAGCTCCAGGCAGTCCTTGGTTGGAGTTGCTACATTCATGACCTGTAATAGATATCTACAAGAATACCACAAGGTAAGTGAAGGTTCAAAATTGAAAAGCAATTTCATGCTGTGTGAAGAATGTTCATAGAACTTATTATTTTTGCCTTGTTAGGGGAATCCAGATGATATTCAACTACCTCAATTTAGCATATGAATCGGAAACTCCATAGTAGTCAGCAAATGCTTCTAACAACCATTTCCATGGCCCATTTAGCCGCAAGTTTCGGGAGTGGAAACGCTGTGCACGCATCGCACCCTCCAACAATATATCATAGGCTTGAGTTTCCACAACAGGAGCACTCTGCAGAGTATACAAAAACAGGGAAAATAATAAGTCCATGCTCAAACTCAGAATGAAAAGCAGGAAAGGATTATGTTGGTGGTTATTGACTGTAACCCAAGTAAAACTACTCATAGGAAAATAAATCTAACAAGTCCTCTCTATCAGATCGAACTGGAATAACTTTATTTTATACCTAAACTGATAACCTGATTTTAAGTAGTGGATATGTATGTTCCTCTCCATCAACAATATTTACCCTCAGAAATAGGGTAAAGAAATCAAAGCCTAGTTCTCAAGGAACAATTTTAATGATACATTCCATCTATAATCCTTGATACCGTGTAACTTTTTTTTTGTCTTTGTCCAGTTGTCAACTTGGAAGATGATCTACTTACATTAATGAACTAGAAAAATTTATTTGTTAAACCAAGATTTATTGAACTAATGTAAATTTTGAGATAAGTATAACCTTTATACGATTGTTGTCACCACTTGTCATTGTACTTCCAATTGAGAGCTGGATCTTGCCAACACATTCATTATCATCATGATTTATTTCCCACCACCGAATTCTGTCACTCTGCACATTCAATTCCAGATGATTATTACATAAATTTGGATGGTGTAAAGGGAAAGAAGAGGAATGTCTGTGAACAAAAATGGCAGCAGAGAGAGCACATACAGGATTATCATTAAGGTAAGAAATTGGAATCCTGGCTTCACCATGGACTGCCTTCTTAGAATCTTGAACTTCTACCAATAAAGCATCCCCTTGGCTCAATGGGAAACTGAAATCACATGCCAGTTATAAGATCTCTAAGATTATTAGCAACATTAAGTATATTTCTACAAGTAAGAAACAACAGAACTTAATGAGTAGCATTTGCTTTTCAACTGTTAAGAAGGTTAACATCAGTTCCTCGTGTAACCTTTCTTCGACAATAGTCTAAAGACTCTATAGTCTATATCATGCTAAGATGTAATTCTTATGTTTCTAACAACAGGTCAGCTAGAAGCAGTTTTACCATCAAGTAGTAAAAGCATATACTGATAGAAATAGAAGATGAAACTTACAATATAGAAATAGAAGATGAAACTTACAATAGTCTAAAGACTCTATAGTCTATATCATGCTAAGATGTAATTCTTATATGTTTCTAACAGCAGGTCAGCTAGAAGCAATTTTACTATTAAGTAGTAAAAGCATATACTGATAGAAGTAGAAGACGAAACTTACAAATCATGATAATCTCCACTTCCAGGGCGAAGAAAAATTGCCGAACATGACTCTGATTCATTTTCTTCTGTTGCACTCTTGAGTTGGATCAAACAATGCATTGGCTCTGCAAGAATAAAACAGATTCCTTTAACTCATTCATATATAGGCAATAACAAGATTAACCCTTATTAAAAAAATTAAAAGCTCAACTTATCAGCTATGAATGGTAAAGCGAAAAAAAGTTGCAGAAACCTTCCTCAAATATGCACTAACCTTCTTCTGTCACTGAGAGTGATGCTGCCTTCATAGACTGTATACCACTTTTCACAAGGGATGAAACATGCCTGACGTACTCCATCCCAACTTGCTTATACATTGATCCTCGGTTTGAAAATGTGCCCTTCAGTTTTCTTCTTTGTATAATACGAAGTTTCTTCACTGCAAGTTTCATATGGTATCTCAAATTTAGTGATTATAAAGTAATGTGTCCAAAACAGGATCAAAGGTTTCAAACACAACTATAATTACATTAGTACATAAATATACAAAAATAATAATATTTACAATTTGAAATGTTACCTTCCACTCTTATTTTCCCCACAACCTTCTTTGTCTTGAGAGGCACTGTTTGTTCTGAATTCCTTGTACTTCCTTCAGTTGGCTTTATACCTCGAGGTTGCAACAAGAACTCGTGTAACCTATGAAATTAGAGAAATAAGAAAAATGATTGATGACAATAAATGAAGCCAAAGAAGTGTTTTTGTAAAACCAAATGAAACCTACCCAAAGGCACTTCGAAGAGCCAGACACTCATCTTTTAGGAACTCCGGGGCCTCAGTACAGCCTCTTGCCCATGCTTGCAGGCATAGACGAATGCAGGCATCATAAGTGATGAGGGTTTGCCAGGCATCTTGACTACTGCAACTGCTGATATGAAATGCCATAAAAAAAAAGAGAGGATATCAGTATGATTTTCAATATGATAATATGAATTAAATATTATAATAAAGTTACTATGTGAATTCATATCTCAGACTTGTGACATTTGAATTGAAAACCTGCATTATAAGAGTGGCAACTTATTTTAATAATTGTGTTCTATTTGAATTTTATTTTAAAGTCACATATATGATTGGTTGTGACGTGCTGATAGTGAAAAACATTTTACACCAAAAGTGCATGAAAATTAAACTATTTATTAGTTGATCTCATACTAAGTTATACTATCAAATTGCATGAAGTTAAAGTACACAATAATAACAGCTATGTACTAATTGTTATATACAGTAGAAAGTTAAAAAATTTATGCTTGAAGCACCTGTTGTTGAGATATTGTAAGTGTGGAGGAGGAGCCTGCCTTTCTATGCCCTGTGTAGAGGTTGTTTCCTGACTGTAAATTTCAACATCAGAAGGCAACCAGTAAGAAAATGAATTCCAAAAAGGAAAGTAACCTACGGAGCACACGCACTTCTTGCATTAGGCGTGTCCCAGTGCAGACACGCATTAGTGCCCGACACGACAGCCACACATATGATTACATTGAATTATGTCATTTGCTCAAATTACTATTGGTGTTGATGTGTCAGTATCCAATTTTGTGTCCGTGCTTCATAGAAAGTAACACAAAGCAACAAAAAAGGAATGAATTGTACTATAAAAGTACCTTTCAGCAACAGTATGAGGCTTTTGTTCAATTGAACATTCACTTCTTCCTCCATCATCACAATTCACAGTATCTCTAGACTGCCAAGACCTATCCTGCTGAGTCACTTCATCGACTTCATTCGCCACCGATCCTTCTGAATAAACAACATCACCTTCACCCTCAATAAAGAAAGGAGGAGCACTTGGAGTAGCCAAATCAACAGGATCATTCAAATTACTCGTATTTTGAAACGGTACCCCTCTTCCAGCAGTACCAATTTCACTTCCACATGGAGTCATTTTCTTCTGAACAAATTTATTAAAACCTAATTCTCCATCAGTAAATCTCCTAGCATTGACACTATCCGGAACTTGAATTGTTAAATTCTCATTTACCAAACCCTTCCTCAAAATTCGACTTTGTTTTAGGGCTTCAGGTTTAATTCCATTACCAAATCCAAATAATTGTTCCTCATCATAACACTGTGCAATTGGAGTATCCAAATTGTCAAATACTCTTTCATCTTCTTCGTCGGTTTGAGCAGCAGGACAGGACAATGAAGCAACACTTTCATCATCATTATCGCTGACACTATCATGATCGTTGAAACCGAATGTGAGGTTACTACGAGGAAGCAAAGAAGAGTTGAATTTTAAAGGAGGTAAAGATGGAGATTTAGGAGAGAGGTTATTATTGGAAGTAAAAAGTGGCGATCTAGGAAGTGGTGATTTTTTATCAGTTAGAGGAGAGCGTGTGGTGCATTCTTCAACTTGTACTTGCTGTGATCCCTGTTTCATTAAAAAAAAGGAAAGTTTGAGTTTATTGGATAGAATCAGAATAAGTGACTAAATTGTAATTTACCTTGTTGATCCATTGGAGTGCAGTTTCATCTAAACCTTCGGTGAACATTTTTTCCTTTATTTTGTTAGAGAGGAGAAGAACAACGATTTTTGAGCACGATGAAGTAGAATCGTTGGAAGCTGTGTGTGTGTGTTAAGAGAGAGAGAGAGAGAGCCTAATGCCAACGGCTACTTTCTTCTCTTTTCTTTTTCTCATAAAAAATTCGTTTCTTTTTTCAAACTTTATCACACTAATAAATGATATTATTTTCTTAAAATTTATAAATTATTAATGGGTTAATTAAGTAAATGGTCCCTATAAATATTTAGAATTTTGTTTTTAATCCTTACAGAATAAAATCACACTTTTTAGTCCCTATAAAATTTTTTATCAGCATTTTTAGTCCCTATAAAAATTTTCAATCAGCATTTTTAGTCTCTGTCAAAAAATTTCATCAACATTTTTGGTCCCTAAAATGCTTAAGGAAAATGTAACAGGGACTAAAAATTGTGATTTTATTTTGTAGGGACTAAAAACAAAACTGTGAATATTTATAGGGACTAAAAACTTAATTAAATCAATCTAGAATTTAACTAATATTCAATGTTAATGTAGTTTTTTTTACATTTCTCAATCATATTTTAACAAATAGATAATTATGAGAAACTAACATATAAAAAGACAAAAAAATAGTGAATAAATCAAAAAAGAAATATAAATGAGTTGGACTGAAATGAAAAATGACCCATACTGATCGGACCGAACTCTAAAATATGTAGCCAATTATAAATGGACTAGGCAGGAATGACCCATTATGTAGTCAGGTCAATCTAGACTAGTTCTGACCAACCCATTTCACACCTCTAGATGTAACATTTGCGGTTTAAATGAAGTTGTATTATCCATAACCATTGTGTACGTAAATAAGTTTCCCATAAATTGATTTTCTTTACATTGATAGATTAGTCTTGGGTTAAATATGTTTTTGGTCTTTATAAATATGTCAATTTTTCGTTTTATCTCACTAAAAAATTTCTTCAACTTTAAGGCCTCCATAAGTTTTTCATCTCCACTTTTGGTCTCTCCTTTAAAGTAAACTCATGTATAATACATATTTTTGAACAAAATTTTGCAGAAAAATTTATATTTAATTTATGAATTTTTAATGAATTTTTTGAATTTTTATATTTTTGGCGGTTAAAAATTCATATTTAATTTATGTTTTGATAAAAATTTCTAATTTTTTTTAGAGTGATTTTTACAATATTCTACATATTTCTGCATAATTTCATTAAAAAATACAAACTGACTTAAAAATAGAGACCAAAATTAGTGATTGAAAATTTTGTAGAAATTAAAAGTTGTTGGAAAATTTAGAGAGACTTAAACAAAAATTTGATATATTTATAGGGTCTAAAAACATATTTAACCCATTAGTTTTTAACTTATGAAGGTATAATTTGGTTTATTAAAAAAAAAAAGTTTGGTTGTGTTTTATATTCTTGACATTGACCTTGAATATCATACGTGTTCAACATCGTTTTTTTAAAATCTATTTCTACCCCGTCAAAAAAAAAAAAAATCTATTTCTTCAATGATTTCTTAAAAATCACACCTTTTCCGACACAACAATGTTATTTCTCCCTTTAAATTTATAATGAATCCAGACAAAACATTTTTTTTCTGTTTGTAACCTCTAAAAAAAATTATTTTTATTTGTCTGAATCATTTGAGAAGAAAGAAGCTCCCTTATTATTTTAGCTCAATCTCAAAAAGAAATTTTTTTAGTTTGTTTAGACTCTGACTGGTTTGAGGAATGTTCTCCTAGCTAGTCTTGATAGTTTTGTTGCTTTGCACCTTGATCATCCTAGGAGGAGGTTGCCATTGCCACCTACTTCCAACAACAACAACTTCTTTGAGAATGAATTCAAAATTGTACTAAAACAGAATAAATAAATTGAGGGGATGAGCTGTTAGTAAAAAAAGTTACTAAATGCAACAAGGAGGTTTCCTAGTCTATACTTAGTCAACGTGATGGCAAAATGTAGAGGGACTCACCAACCAAACAAGACCATCACTTACCCTTCACTTATTAGTCGTACCATACAAATGTTATAAATCGTTGATTGTGAACAGACGTTTCATAGTATCATCACAACTTAAGTTATCTGAGTCTGTTGAGATTAACCCTCGAGTCAACAACCATACATCTATTTTTTAAAATTGATTAAACTACATCTCCAATGAGAGACTCCAAAAATTAAATGTCTTGGAAAGGATCATATTTACGACTCTTCTAACACTATGTTGCTGATCAAAATACTCTTTTCTTTTGAGCATTAGTAAAATGACATAATAAAATAGACAAATACAGAAATTGAAATCGACACCACCACATTAGTTACATTTTTTCTTTGGTCTGTATTTTTTTTCCACCATCAAATGAGACAAAAATGGGACATCTCTATCAATGGGTAGGATGGAATATTCACTGAAATTTGCATACTCAGAAGGAGAAGTGTCAATATATTTTGCTGAATTTATAAAAAAAATATAAGGAGTTTTTGGTGGATATTAGTGAACTAAATAGTAGATACATTTTTATTAACCCTCTCTTCCTTAGTACGAAATATAAGACTTTATTTAATAAATAACGAGAATTTCCTCTAAAAAAACAAGAATTAAAAATTTGGTACTAATTCCTTCAAAAAAAGTTGGTACTAATATTAATTTTTTTTTAACAGAAACTAATATTAATTTATTAATAATTGCTATTTGGAAAATTAAAAAATTGGTACTAATAATAATTTATTAATAATTGATATTTTTTTTTCCAAATTTACTCTTCGTAGTTATATTGCTTACTTTTTAGTTAAAAAAAATAAAAAGATGTAAAGTAAATAAAGATATTTTAATAAAAGAAAATATAACACAATTAGGTTTTTTTTTTTTTTTGAAGGAGCACAATTAGGTATCTAAGAGTAATGATATAAAAAATGGAAAAATAATTTTTCAAAAATGTCTTATATATCTAGATAGAGAGTTATTCTTTTCTTCCTTTAAACCAGATGTAGCATTTGTTATTAAAATGAGACTTGGCTTATCTCTAATCAGTGCGCATAAAAAATATATATTAAAACTTGGGTTAAATATATTTTTGTTCCCAATAAATATGTCACCTTTTTGTTTTAGTCCTTTAAAAAATTTCTTCAACTTTTAGTCCCTAAAAAATTTTCAATCTTCACTTTTGATCCATCCTTTAAAGTAAACTCATGTAAAATCATATTTTTGAATAAAAATTTTCAGAAAAATTCATAATATTACAAAAATCTCTAAAACAAATTAGAATTTTTTAACATGAATTTTTATATTTTTGACGGTTAAAAATTCATATTTAACTTGTGTTTTTTAAAAAATTCTAATTTTTTTTGGGATTTTTTTTATAATATTCTACACATTTCTGCACAATTTCATTAAAAAAAATACAAACATTTACTTAAAAATAAGGACAAAAAATAGTGATTGAAAATTTGATAGGGAGTAAAAATTGAAGGAAAATTTTAGAGGAATTAAAACAGAAATTTGATACATTTATAGAAAGCAAAAACATATTTCACCTTTAAAAGATTAACCGCTAAAATGAATCTACGTTTTTTCAAGAGATTGATCTATTCTTTCAGAAGAAAAAGAAAAGATTAATCTACGTTCTATTCCTTATGAATTGTTATTCGGTCAAAAAGAAGAAAAAAAGGAGGTTGCTTGCCATTGCCACCTACTTCCAACAGCACCTTTGAGAATGCTTTCAAAATTGCACTAAAATAGAATAAATTAAGGATTAAATAAGTTTTTTGTCCCTATAGATATAGCGAATTTTAATTTTAGTCCCTATAAAATTAAATTGAATGTTTTCATCCTCACAAAAAAATTATTTTGTTTTTCGTCCCTAATGGATATAATTTTGACGTGCTTTTGATATTTTTTGAACATAATATAAATATATAAATGTCAAATATAATAAACAGACATAATATGGATACAATTTGAACATAAAAGAATTATAATTTTGACATTTATATGAACATAAAGTGGCCATTAAGGACGAAAAACAAAACAAATTTTTTTATGAGGATGAAAACATTTGGTTTAATTTTTTAGGGACTAAAATCAAAATTCGCTATATTTATAGGGACGAAAAACTTATTTAGATCATAAATTAATTAAGGTGATGAACTGTTGAGGAAAAAATGTCACTCACTGCAAGGAGGTTTCCTAGTATATAATTAGTCAACATGATTCCAAAAGTCAAGTCCATGGCCCAAAAATTGTACTTGTACTCTGCACGTGAAATTATGCTCCTACTCACATTACTCACCAACCAAACAAAACAACCAATGTCCTTTACTTAAACCTCAAAAGCCTTATGTTCCTCGTACTCATACAATTCAAAGTACAAACTCTCCAAACATGGCAACCATTATTCCACAAAATGATTCCAAAATTGTTAGCCCAAACTTGATCATTGATTCAGACCCTTTGAACTGGAATTCAGCTGCTAATTCACTCAAGGGTAGCCATTTTGATGAAGTAAAACGTATGGTAGCAGAATACAAGAAGCCAGTAATATGTCTTGGTGGGGTGGGGACACTAACTATATCTCAGGTGGCTGCTGTTTCTAACAGTAGCTCACATGTTAAGGTTGAACTCTCAGAGTCTGCAAGGGCTGGTGTTGAAGCTAGCTGCGAGTGGATCGCAGAAAACATTGACAAAGGTACTCCAATTTATGGTGTTACCACTGGCTTTGGTGCTGCCTCATATAGAAGAACTGAACAAGGCTTTGCTCTTCAGAAGGAGATGGTCAGGTAAGGTTGAAATCTCAATACGTAGTGAATATATTGATTTGACCCTTTTAGAAATAGTTTTTTAGCTCATGGACATTTCTCAAGCCGTTCTTTAAATAGCTTTACAGGTACTCATAGAGAAATGAGATTATTAGAGTTTAGGAAGAAAATGATATATAGTCTGATTACTTGTACAAGAAGTTAATATCAGCGAGTGTTTGTGCAAAAATTTATGCAAAGTTCCTATTTGTTATGCAATTGAAGCTTTTATTGTTGTGTAACTTTGAAGTCATAATACTGATAATTATTCTTTTGGTTAAATCATTTTTCTTTCACAAGGTTTTTAAACTGTGCAATATTTGGGCGTGAAAGTGAGTTGTCTCATACACTGCCTTCGTCAGCAACAAGAGCAGCTATGCTTGTGAGGGTTAATACCCTTCTACAAGGCTATTCAGGCATTAGATTTGAAATCTTAGAAGCTATCATCAAGCTCCTCAACCATAATGTCACACCAATCTTGCCATTACGCGGCACAGTTACCGCTTCCGGTGATCTTATTCCCCTGTCCTATATTGCCGCATTGCTAACCGGTAGGCGAAATTCCAGAGCTGTTGGACCCTCAAAAGAGTCCCTTAATGCCAAGGAAGCTTTCCATTTAGCAGGCCTGAGTTCTGGGTTCTTCGAGTTGAAGCCGAAGGAAGGTCTTGCTCTTGTAAACGGTACAGCTGTTGGATCTGGTGTGGCTTCTGCGGTTCTATTCGAGGCAAACATATTAGCTTTGTTGTCAGTAGTTCTATCAGCAGTTTTCACTGAAGTCATGCAAGGGAAGCCAGAATTTACACACCATCTTATACACAAGCTGAAGTTTCATCCGGGTCAAATCGAGGCGGCTGCTATTATGGAACACATTTTAGACGGAAGCTCTTATATCAAAAACGCCAAACAGCAGCAGCCAGATCCATTGCAGAAGCCTAGAAAAGATCGTTATGCTCTTGTAACTTCTCCTCAGTGGCTCGGTCCACAGATTGAAGTTATCCGGTTTTCGACCAAATCGATTGAAAGGGAGATAAATTCAGTGAATGACAATCCTCTGATTGATGTCGCAACGGATAAGGCTCTAAATGGTGGTAATTTCCAAGGCACCCCAATTGGAGTTTCGATGGATAATGTACGTTTAGCTATTGCTTCTATTGGAAAACTTGTCTTTGCGCAATTTACTGAGCTAGTCAATGACTTGTATAACAACGGGCTGCCCTCAAATCTTTCTGCTGGTAGAAACCCAAGTCTGGATTATGGTTTTAAGGCCTCTGAAGTTGCCATGGCTGCTTATTGTTCTGAACTTCAATATTTAGCAAATCCTGTGACAAGTCATGTGCAAAGTGCTGAGCAGCACAACCAAGATGTGAACTCTTTGGGGTTGATTTCTGCTTTGAAAACAGTGGAAGCCATTGAGATATTGAAGCTGATGTCTTCCACATATTTGGTTGCACTGTGCCAAGCTATTGACTTGAGGCATTTGGAGGAAATTTTTAAGAACACTGTCAAGAAAACTGTAAGCAGAGTTCTTAAGCAGACATTAATCATAGACGACATAGAAGAAACTAATCCATTTAGATTATGTGAGGAAAATTTGCTCAAAGTGGTTGAAAGAGAATATGTATTCTCCTACATAGATGATCCCTTTAATGTTACGTACCCACTGATGCTGAAACTAAAGCAAGTACTTTACGAGCATGCACACATCAGTGCCATAAATAATAAGAATGCGAAAACTTCAACATTTGAGAAAATTGGTGCTTTTGAGGATGAACTGAAGTCTCTTTTGCCAAAGGAAGTTGAAAGTGCAAGGGTTGCATTTGAGAAGGGCAATTCTGAAATTCCAAACAGAATTAAGGAATGTAGGTCATACCCACTATACAAGTTTGTGAGGGAAGAACTAAAGATAGGGTTGCTGACAGGAGAAAAGGATATCACACCAGATGAGGAATTTGAAAAAGTATTTACAGCAATGTGTCAAGCAAAGATTGTTGATCCAATTCTGGAATGTCTTGGTGATTGGAAAGGAGTTCCCATCCCAATATAATCTGCAAATGTTTAACAATAATTAGCAGGCATATGTTTTTTTTTCCTTCTTGTGTTACCCATGTTTGGCTTTTATATAAATAACTTGTTGAGAGAAACTTGTTTATATTTCTGTTGGTGTAATAATAGTCACAAGTTTACACAATTATTTGCTATAAGATAAATATAATCATGTGTATAAAAGATGGATTTCCTTCAGTGACGGTGCTATCAAAAGTGTAGGATGGATGGCTGATCTTTCACTCTGTTAAAACGTATTTAAGTCCTCACACGATTCTTCTTATCTTACGAATATGAAAGATCAAAATTAATGCCTCACAAACAATATTAAGAATTGTCAATTTTTAAGTATTATCCATTGAACTGGTTTTATGATCTTATAACACGAGAATGAGCATGACAAGATCTATTTCTGTCCAATTCCAGTTTGTTTGAGTGAATTTTGAAATTTTTTTATTAATTATTCGAGCCAAAAATAAGAATTAAGGTAACAAAATACAGGTAACTAGAAAGTTGGTCTCTCTATCCTTGAAGACGAACAAAATTAAACAGACAGAAGAACATAAATCATGAAAAATTTAGAGGAAACATCGTAATTTGGTTATCAGAATTTAATTCAATAAGGGATGAGACAGTCTGAGCAATTATAACTTCCTCAAGTAACTTCACTAAACTAAAGCACATAAACAAAATCAAAATGGTATAAAAACGCTAGTTAAAGCAAACTAAAGCACATGAAACAAAATGGTATAAAAACGGTAGTTAAAGCGGAACAAAGTGCAGATTACATTGCAATATAAAATCATATAACAACTATTTAACACAATAGGAGCATCTGTTTTCCCTACTCAACATGCCACAAAGCAATCGAGTTACAAAAAGAATCAAGCAGAAGTTATAACAATTGAGCAAAATTCTCCTTCCAGTATGCCTTTTGTTTAGTTGATGAGAGATAGCAAAAAGATCAACCTTAATCTATCTTTACTGATGAGAACAAGTAATGGACAAAGTAGAACGAGACAAGGAAACCAATGGTTCCAGTTGAAAGCATGATTGCAATTGCCATGAGCAGCGAATAGCCAATATAAAGTATAGCAGAGACAGGTCCACTCAAACTCTGCAAGTCGAAAACCAAGTAGTTAATGGAGTACAAAAAGACATAAAGAGCAACAGAGCCTGATGCATAGAATGCCTTCCACCACCATCGCCAATCTTCGACACAGAGATGCATATATGTGAGGACCACCGACACTTCAGCACAGACAATAGTCAACAGTAAAAGAACAACCAGCAGAAAACCAAAAACATAATAGAACCTCCCAAGCCAGATACTAGAAAGTATAAAGAAAAGCTCGATGAAAAGGGTTCCAAATGGAAGAGTTCCGGCACCAAGAACAAGAAGCCATGATGGATATTTGCGTGCAGGAATTTCTCTTGGAATCTGGTTAGTTCGCACAGGATATTCAATTTGCTCAGCTTTTGTCCCCAAAAATCCTCCAATGAGAGTGAGTGGCACTGAAATGCAGAACCAGAGGAAAAACAATTTGAAATACAAGGAAATGGGAAGAGCACCGGTACTGTTGCTGCCCCAGAGAACAAAATTCAGTGCTGTAAGAATCGTAAAAGCAATTCCAGGGAAAAAGCAAGCAGCAAACCAGGAAATCGAACGCCACCCTTCTGAAGTTCCCTTAATTGTCCTCCAGAGACGTACACTTACATATCCGGAAGCAATCCCCAGGAAAAGATACAAAATTATCATCCCTGTTAACAACATTCCTCGGGATGCTGGTGACATGAAACCCAAGGCTGCGAACACAATTGTAACACCAGCCATTCCAAGAATCTGAACCCCGTCTCCAACCATCACACAAAGGAGTTTTGAGCAACCAGGTTCCCTAAATACATCACCGACAACAAGCTTCCATCCAGAAAGCTCCTCATTCATCTGAGCTTGAGTCTCTTTGTCCAATTCCTCATACCTTGCCAAGTCCCTTCTCACAGTTCTTAAGAAAATGACAAAAACAATACCAGCTAGGAAAAAGATCACCATCAGCGAATTTAGAATCGAGAACCAATGTACCCGGGAACCCTCCATCTTCAGATAAGCATCCCAACGAGACGGCCATCTTATATCACTTTTCACAAATTCAACTTCATATGTAAACGATATCCTCTCTTGCTCTCTTATTGGTTGATACTTATCCAACTCATTGGGACAATTTATCGAAGAAATATTATCATACATATGTAACTTCGTCATAACTTCGGGATCACGTTTAACACTACAAGGAACAACATGAAACCCAACAATTTCAAATCCAGATTCCTTCTTCTTATCAGTTTCAGCAATAACACCCATACCCTCTTCCCCAGTACCAATAATCTCAACATCATTTCCTTCATACTCATGAACCAAAACCGTAAACTTAAGATGATTAATAACATAATCTGCACTCCCATCAGTTGGCGTATACCCAATAGGAAACCCCGTCCACTGAATCTTAACCCCATTTTGATTCGCAAACCTCATAACCGGCAAATTATCAAGAATCATATTCACCTGATACAAATCGCGGGTTCTCTGTTTAAACAGCTTAACCTCATGCTCATTCAACGGGGCCGAAGTACATAAATAACTCGACTGATTAACATTCATTTTAAATAGATACGGCGAATTATCAATCTGATCACCCATAAGAAGCTCACCGAGATTCTCGGCACTTTTCTTAATGCCGCCGAGAGGCTGACAATAAGGAAGACTATAGTAACTAAAGGGTAACTCCGTTTCAATAGAAGTCAATGAATTAACTTTGGCATATATTGGATCTCCATTTCCATATGTATGCATGTAACTTCCAGGAAGATAAAAACCATTGCTTTTGCTAATTTGAACAAACCCAATAACCAAAAAACAAATCCAACAGATCAAAGATTTTCTCATTCTCATTGTTGCTAATTCCATTTGCATTTGATTAATTAACACTCTAATGATGAATTCAACGCCAAATCTACAATAAAAAATAATAATATATTTGTTTTAGCATAAGATTCAAAACTATAGAATATGAAAATTAACAAATCAGATCATAAAAATTAAGAACTGAATCAGATCATAATAGAAAACAATTACATGAAAATGATAATAACAAAAGAAAGAAGAAGAAATTGCAGAGAGTGAGATCTAACCATTGATATTTGGAGAAAGAGATCTGAATTGTGAATTCAACGTAGAAATGAAGATGATTGGGAATTGGAATTGCAATTTTTAAGGAAAAAAGAAAGATGATGAATGAAAAAGAAAAAAAAACGAGAATGTGGGTCAATGTAAGGACTAACTAACTAGAAAAAGTGTGGGCCCATTAGTACAAAAATGGGCCTCAATGGCATGTTTAGTAAGAAGAATTCTGCTCTTTACCCAAATTGCTCACTCCCAAAGTAAATGTCGAAAATGTTCTTATGTGACTTAACTCACGCTAGTGTTAACTCTGTGTGACTTAAGTCACGCACCACTGAGCCTTCGCGCGAGTTAACTCACGCTAGTTGGCCGGTGGTCAGAACTGAAGAACAAACGTTTTTTTGATCTTTGTTTAGTTTTTCAACATTCAATCCACATGTTTTTTTTACCAAATTTTACACATTTTTTGACCACATTAATGCTGTTTACAACCTATACTACAATTTCCACCTATAAATACCCCTCCATACTTCCCTAATTCCTCACACCATATCAGTTTCTCCCCCTCCTCACTCTCTCCCTCTCTCTTCTTTCTTTCTTTTTTCAATATTCTTTTGGGGGCAAAAGTGAGCAGACTTCTTAAGGCAAAATAGTGGCTATCCTGCTTGGGAAAAAAGAGATCAACATTTGGGGTAAAATTAAATTTGCTTCTTTTTACCCAAAAACTTTTTGCCGTGGGTAAAAGAATCTTCTTGGGTATAAAAAGAACAAGATTTAAATTTACCTCAAGTTGATGATGTCGTTTCCCCCAAGATGGTTGGTCACTAGTTTTCCCCAAGAAGGCTGCTCAATTTTTACCCCAAGAGGGTAAAAAGAAAATAACTAGATTATTTAGTGAATTCGAATAAATGTATCAATGTATCAATTATTGTATTGTATGAATTCTATTAATAAAATGAGATATTGTTATATGCATCAATTTTGTTCATTCCTTTTTATTTTATATTTGCTTTTATTTTTAAATTTTATATTTAATGAATAAATATTAATTTAGTTCATTTACTTTTATTTATATTTGTATTTATTTAATGAATAATATCGAATCAATATTTATTTTAAGTGCATAAATAATTAGAATAAAGTAAATAAAATAATTTGAATATAGTAAATAAAATAATTTAGATTAATGTAAATAAAATAATTTAGAATAAAATAAATAAAATAATTTAGAATAAAGTTAATAAAATAATTTAGAATAAAGTAAATAAAATAATTTAGAATAAAGTAAATAAAATAATTTAGAATAAAGTTAATAAAATAATTTAGAATAAAGTAAATAAAGTTAATAAAATAATTTAGAATAAATTTAGAATAAAGGTCTAATTGAAAATAATTTAGTGCATAGGTTTTATACCACAATTTGAATAAATTTAGAATAATTTAGAATAAATTTTGTTGTTGGAGTGTTTTTTGATTTGAAGTTGAAGGAATTTTGGAGTTGGGTAATTTGAGAGAGAATTGAGATTTAAGTGTGTGTTGTTTGAAAATGAGGCAGATTGAGGCTCTGCCTTGGTTAATAACAGCACGTAGCGTGAGTTAACTCACGTTACGTGACTTAACTCACGCTACTCTTATAACTGGCGTGAGTTAACTCACGCTACATGAGTTAACATGCGTAAGAGCATTTTGGACATTTACTTTGGCAATGAGCGAAATCATTTGGGTAAAGAGCAGAGTTCTAGTAAGTA
>Ga0315914_1003213_pt1 | contig 24882 bp, 10 predicted proteins | sample MpolenodulesMG_FD_203920 | JGI IMG/M metagenome (GOLD analysis project Ga0315914, IMG submission 203920) | Medicago polymorpha root nodule microbial communities from Los Angeles, California, United States - elongated nodules | ecosystem: Host-associated > Plants > Roots > Nodule | place: USA... | reverse complement strand
TTTGGTTTGGTTTGGTTCGGTTGGTCAAATCAAAACCGCAAACCAAACCAAACCATGTGGTTGAGGCAAAAATTGATCCGAATACATCTGAACCAAATGCGGTTTTTTGCGGTTTTGGTTTGGTTTAGTTTGGTTTGCGGTTTTTCTATTGGATTGGTTTGTTTTTGAACACCCCTTTTACTAGTGGATGATAAACCTTATAAACATGATCATAGTTTCTTCAAATAGCGATGTTGCTGATCCAACGAGTACAACTTATAGATGACGCTTTGGACTCCAACAAATTCGTGAAAGAGGATAAAAGGTCACATGGGGAACTCTGTTATTAACCGTAAGATTAACTTGTTTTAATAGTCAAGGTTTTATGTAAGTCAAATGACTTACACTTGCTGTCAACGGATCCGGACTCATATATATATACACACACACACAACCAACTGCCTCTTGTGGTTGTGAAGGTATCTATGCATTGCAAATACGAGCAATTGTTGAGTTTCTCTTTTTCATTTCATCAGAAAGAATCAAGGATTTGTTGCCCAACTTGCAAATCAAATATTTGTGTTGTAATTTAGGATAAGATACTGCAATCCTATAGTCTACAGAATTATCTAGTTATTAATAAAAAAATAGACAGTTTCATAACTTACAATGGCTTCATCTCATATCCTAGTTTTCTTTTGATCACAAACTTTGTAACTTCACCCTAAAACATTGCAACAAGTTCTTAACCATTACACTCTATCTTCTTGTGACCCTGCATATAATCACACTCTCTCAACTAACGATTTCATAACGATTTCATAATTATGAACATGGTTATATTTTTTCTAATCTTTTTACTTCTATTACATTGAGACAATAAATGACGCCTTAAAGTCGGTTCTTGAGGTTGAGAATTTTTTCTTATTTTTATTTGTACACACATTGTGTTCTTCATTTTCACTCTTAACTATATGGTTACCTTCATTAGAACAAACAATGTTGGGTCACAAAAGGTGCTTCAAGAATCATCCATTTTGAGTCAAGAGCAACCACATAAGTTAGAGAGACACCACATCTTAACCCAAAACCTTAAGACATTGGATTTATATGGCTTTTTCATTTATAACTTGTTCAACTTCCGCTTTTTCAAGCAATGTAGGACTACTAACTCACTTCACATTTGTCACAACAATCTTCCCCTCAAGTGTGAGTCACCAAACTATATGCCCACCCTCAAGCGAAAACTTATCCACATACACTTGTACTTGACCATTGATACCCACTCTTAAGTTTTGATATTTGGTCTAACTCACCCTTACAAAAACCAGCTTATAAGGTTAAGCATGTCTTATCTTTATAAACTCTTATCAAGAGTCTTATATATCTAATGTGAGAATTAAAAATTTTCTAATACACCCCCTCACGTCCAACACTATTGGGTTTGGTGTGTGTCAAATGATGGTTGGCTGAAATCGATAGGATCTGATACCATGCCTAAGTTTTGATATTTAATACACAAAATCGATATTTTCAGTCTTTGATTGAAGGGAGAGTTAGAATTGGTCTTCGAGGTTCTTGGATGAACGAAACCTAAATCCTTATCAAAAGCATCTTATTTTTGTAAAGGATCCGCAATTTGATCTTATCGTTTATCTTGAATGTGGCGAACGTTCTTCCCACTTCTCACCTAATTCCATTTTGTAGTTTTCTTTCTATTCCTAGTTTGGTCCATTTTCTTATATTTTCTATCATTTTCCTTCATTTTCTATCTCAATTCAAGAAATTTACACTTAGGTTAAAGATCCTTGTATGGTGAATCCTTATTGGATCCAAATCACTGAGCCATCCTTACTAAATTGGCTTATAAGGTGATAAATATATTCTCTTTATAAACTCTTATCAAGAGTCATATATATCTAACGTGGGACTTTGATTTTTCCCAATACCTACCATATCAACGAGACTCGTCACTTGGCCACCATTATCAGAAAGACTTTGACACAAGATGACGGCTGAAACCCTGTTGGAACTCAAATCTTATATCGCTTTTGCGCCACACAAGGGAGAAAGACACCACTTCTTAATCCAAATCATTTGCGTAAAGATCAAGGGCGGATCCAGACATTTGGAGCATGCGGGGCAGAAATCTAAATTGCTAACACTTGCACTTGCTACCAACAAAAGCAAAGCCAACTTCAAAAGTTTATAAATCATGGTAAATGTGTTGCACTTATTTGTTTCCACAAAATTTGCACAAGGTCGTTGACTTGTTTGTCCTATTCTTAACATATTGTGTTTTATTTATAAATGGCAATAATTATTTTGGTCCCTGAATGTGTAAGGAGTAACCATAATAGTCCCTCAATGATCAAAATTTTAAAACAGTCATTGATTGTGCACTTTACTAGGCAAAATAGTCCCTAACATTAAAATAATTTGTTAATATTGTCATATTAGTCTTTTTATATACTTACTAGTTGTCACTTCAAAGCTATTTTGACTAACAAAATGCAAAATCAAAGACTATTTTAAAATTGTAATACATTGAGAGACTATTGTGACTACTCGTTATACTTTCAAGGACCAAAATAACTATTACCCTAATTATAATATATAAAAAAAAATAGGAAAATTGGATGTGGGTCTTTAGCCCCACATACCCTTAACATGAATCCATCCTTGGTAAAGATATGATGTCTCTCACTTGTGTGGTGGCACCTAATATAGATGATCTATTAGACTCCCATCATGACCCAACATACAAGCACACATGAGTGTTGCTAGAAAAACAGCTACGGAGTGTTATATAACCATAAAAATCGTGTCATTAAAGATCAAAATAGCAAAGAAATGATCACAATTTATATGAAAGACAAGAAATTTGTTTTAGTTTGAGGAAAAAGGACCATATTATTGATGAAGAAAAGAAGAATAAAGGATTTGAATGCAAAGAAGATCATGGAGATGCATGCACTTAATTTGAAGATATTTCATGTTAAAGAGGAGCATATGTAGGTGAAAAACCACCTACATATCATTAAAAAAGTGCAAAATTTCTACCATGGAGACCATAAGGTTCAAAGAACCTAAAGCTGATAAAATTTCAATAACAGAGAAATCTATATTGTATAACTTGTTCAAGAGCAGTTTCGGTTATTTCGGTTAACATAAATACCCGAAATCAGAAGAAATACCCGAAACTGCTCCAGAAACTGCTCCAGAAGAAATAACCGAAACTGCTCTTGAACAAGTTATACAATATAGATTTCTCTGTTATTGAAATTTTATCAGCTTTAGGTTAATTAATTGTAATGGTTCGGTTCGGTTCGTAACAATTAATTACGGTTAACAACGGGTGAAACCATTGCAGGATATGATTGAATGTGAGCAGTTCTGCATGTTCCCTCTTTTAATTTAAATAAATCTGAACCACTTATTTAATCTATTGGTGTTTTTCTCGTGGATCACCGGTGAGGGACCTAATTGGACCCTCACCCTAGAATCCACCTAATTTCTTATATGATTTATACTTTCGTATCTCATATACCTCTTTTGTAAATGCTTCTCCATTACTTCCAAATTCAAATATTGTCATGATTTTCAACATCATAGGCTTTGCTTATGTTTTCTTTAAAAAAAAAATGCTTGGGATAACTTTTTGATAGCGAGGATTATTTTAATGTGGATTCTGCCTGAGGAGTCTTTGCATCCTATAAATATATAAGACACAAAGGTTAAGAGGCATGTTGTTTAGGCAAACTTCTTTAGGTGCGAAGAGGAGTCTTTGCATCCTATAAATATATAAGACACAAAGGTTAGGAGGCATGTTGTTTAGGCAACCATGAATTTGCAACCATGAATGTCAACTCAAATGTTGTAGTGTTAATGGACTTAAACAATAGCAGCTGTGTTTATGGTCTTAACTATTTATTTTTTCTTAAGCAATTTGTTTGCTCCTAAACTATAATTTCTTTTATTTTTTTTATCATTTTCATGATTCACAACCATGGTTTTAACTCAAATATTTGTTTCGTCAATCTTTTGACATGACAGACAGGACAACTAATTCAAATATTGTTGTGATTTATAACGTCAAAGACTCTACTTTAGATTATTTTTTAATGGTGAGGATTAATGCATCATGTGACTGAAATGTCAAAAATTAAATGTCAAAATATCAAAAGTCGCATTCATTTGAAATGGTCATAATGGATGTTGAGGTTATCATTAATTTTTTTGTTTTTAGTGTTCTTATACTAAATTAAAAGTGTTTCTTTTTTTTTTGACAAAAAATTAAAAGTGTTTCTTGGTAAATCTAATTTTGGATTTTGATTTTTTTTTAAGGGAAACAATATTCATGCAATAGCCAAAAAGAGGCTCATATACATGTTTGTAAAACAATGGAGAGAATGTGTTGTGTATACTATCAATTTGTTTCATGTTGCCAAGAAAACATGAGAATATGGGACTATTAGAGACAATTTTAAGATAGATAAAGTGTATGACACTAAATTTACAAGGGTTTGTCAATAATGATTTATCATGAAATTTGTATCATTTCACTCCACCGGTTGGTATCTTTCAAGATGATTTTGACATAAATTTGTTAAACAAATTCATCATAATAATATAAACTATCACACTATGATGTTATTGTTTATTCTAGACATTATTATTAGTTTACTAACTACTATTGAAAAAAAGAGATAGAATATGTTAGAAACAACTTCAAGGCCAAAATCGTTGTCATAGAGTAAGCACTTTTTGTTATTGAAATTGTTCATCAATATAGTCAATTCATGAATGTTTCTAGGGTTCAGTGATTGAAGACTTTCCTCCAAAGATGTATTGAAAAAACGAAGTTTGCATAGAAGAGAATATGAAAAAGGGTGAAATATGTAATTGAATTTGATTTTTCATCCCAAAAATCATCTACCGATTAGTAATTACATAAATGTGTGTTTGCAACGATATTATCAACTATCTCTCTATATATATTAGATTTTTTTTTAAGAATGTATATTAATTTGTTAATTCGTTTTGAAGTTAGTTATGTGATGAAACATAAGTTTTTTTATTTTTTTGAACCTGGGTTTTTTTCAATTTAAATTGACTTAGGTGGTTACAAGTAGGTGTTTTTTTTTATATATTTTTTTTTGCATGTATATCACATTGGTTTTTAGATCAAGGTTCTTTCTTTTCTAATTGTAAACAAAGATGTTAGAATATTATTTATTTAAAATATAATAATGTTTAAATAAGGCCCATTTCGATTTATATTAATCAAACTAGAGATTTTCTATTGTACTCAAATATAAAAAGAATAATTTTGGACAAATAAGATTTAAAAAAATGTCATAAAAATAATAAAATAATTTAAATAATGGTTTGAAAAATGTCACCAACCACAATATCATCCAAGTATTATCCGGACTTAAACTACCCGCAAGGTCGTGTGATTAACTTCCATTGTTGGTGTGATAATCTCTTTGATGGTGATCAGTAAATTCCTCTACTAACGTTTACTGAACCTTGATGCATACTCTAATCCTGGTAAACCTCTTAAGTCTTAAGCCCAAAATGATAAAATAATTTAAATAAATGAAAATAATGGAATAAAAAAATTACTTCAAAGATATGCTTATTCTCTTTATATATAAGCCAACTTTAATTTTCCCGTGCATGGCACAGATTTCAAACTAGTTAAAATCAAATATAGACGCGATTGATCATATTCAAGAAAGATATTAATAAGAATTACAATCAAAATAAATAAGAAGAAAGTTGAATTTCTAACTTGAATTTAAATTGAATGCACACAGTAAGTTTAGAAAGTTGTAAGGCTATTTACAACGGTGGGTGCTTCACATATTTAACACCATATCCATATTAAATAGGCACCACCATTGTGAAGTATAATATTTGGGTGTCTATGAAGAAGGGTAGCTATGGAAGCACCCTCTCTCTCTTCACTTTTTGTGGACTCCATCTAATAAATCATAATGAAATAAATAATTTTTTGTTGAAATGTAATGATATAAAATTATTTATGGGACCTATTTAGTAATTTCTTTTGTGGTGCTGGTTTGGAGAAAATTGACATTTATTAAGTATTATAGTAAAATAAGTGACGTAGACAAAGGGGTTCGATTTAAGCACTAAAATTAAGGTACTCTATTGTGGATGGTTTAAGTTTATATAATTATTTAATTTTTTTAAAAGAAAAAGTCATCTCATGTATTGAATCATGAGACAAAGTACAATTAGTACTACACGCAAGCGAAGGATAAAATATAAGGGGTACTTTGCCCAACCAAAGAAACACTGAAAATACGCACGTCGCCCGAGAACTATTTACACCAAATTACATCAAAATCATCTTAACATACAATCTAGGGGTTGCAGAGCCATTCATAATAGAGCAAGATATTTGAACAATCGTTTGATACAATCTATTTGACAACTTTTTTTTTTCTCTTTTTATTGGTCAAAAACAATAGAGAGAGAAAAAGGAAGAGAGAGTAAAAATAGAATATGAGTATGACAAAAAAAGTTGTCACAAATATCATTTCTCTTCGTAATACACATAAAGATTTGAAGGACATTTAGCCATGAAGTACTTACAAGAGGCGTGTTTAATATTATCCACCACTTTCTCTATTAATGCTTCCTTATTACTCCCTCCGTTACTAATTATAAGCAAACTTAGTTTTTTAGATTCATTTAATTAATGATGTATTTATGAACTACATACATCATTAATTGAATGAATCTAAAAAGTAAAATTTGCTTATAATCAAAAACGGAGGGAAACCAAGTTGTTTGGGCTCAAGTGGCAAGGAGCTCCTTCCAAGGACGTATCCGGGGAATACCGGGTTCAATTCTCAGGGGGAACAATGCTTGACTAGTGTGCATGCCTCTACGCATGAGCCGGATTAGTTGTTCACCTTTGATGAGTCGAAAACCGGTGCGAAAACCCAAATAAAAACAGAGGGAGTATATGAAATTGCCAAAACGGTTGAATGCCAAACCAAAAGAAGGCATTAATTTCAAACATTTTCATTTATGAAATTGATCCAAAAACACTTCTAGAAGGGAAAACACATCTCGAGGTATGGGCGTAGAAACCCACCCAAAAATATCATACCAAATCTTCTTTACAAGCTTACTACTTACGAATAAGTGATCTGCTCATTTTCTACGAATATCATTATGATTTATAGTTTATATTTAGGTTTGAAAAGTTATTAGAATACATTCATTATTTAATTATTTAAAGATATGATTTAGAAAAATATTTTGTATTACAATTTAACTCTAAAATAGAACGATAAATAAACATTTGATGAGACTTTTCCATATAAAATATATCATATATAATTTCTGAAAGAAAAAAAAACCCATTTAATTTTTAAATGAAATATTATGAGTTGTATGATTAGTAGATTTAAACAGTTTGAGATTTTGTGCCAATGTAAGGATATGATTTAGAAAAATATTTTGTATTACAGTTTAACTCTAAAATAGAACGATAAATAAACATTTGATAAGAGACTTTTCCATATAAAATATGTCATATATAATTTCTGCAAAAAAAAAAACCATTTAATTTTTAAATGAAATATTATGAGTTGTAACAGTTTGAGATTTTGTGACACTGTAAAGTTTGACATATGTCAGTAAATCCATCTCTTGATTCGGGAGCGAAATGAATACTCGAGTAAATTACAAAATAAGATACTCCTTCCGGTCTTTTTTATAAAAGACAAATGAGTCACCTAAAGTTGATGTATTAGGTCTATATTTTAAATTAAATACATCAATTTTAATTGACTTATTTATCTATTATAAAAGGGACCGGAAGGAGTAGTATATTTAAACTATCCAGATTCATGCGGTCCACCTAATTTTACGAGTAAATTACTCATGTATATAATATATAGTGTTACCCATATATATATTTTTTTAAGGAATATAGTGTTACCCATATTGTGAGGTTTTTTTTTTTTTTTGGTCAAGCCCATATTGTGAGTTTCTATTCTATCTATCACAAATATTTTTTGCGGGTATCTATTAGATGGGAGTCCAAATACACCATTTTTTTAGGGGATAATTGCACCTTGTTGGGGTTCCATGCCACGTTCTAAAATAAATGGCAAAAAAGTAAACTTGGGTAGGTGATTATGCTTGACGATTAGAAATTTAGAATGGTAGATGTGCACAAAAATATATATGTGTGAGGACTAATCCCATTAATGATGATCATTATTATCCAAGCTAGCAGAAAGAGAAAGAACCATTGCATGTTGGAGAAAGTGACTCAACAAAACTACACTCTCTAATTTCTATCAACGTGATCAGGCAAGCACCATCCACTTCATTAGTTCTTCCATGTTTAATTTCTCAACGTGCATTTTACAGTCACTTCATCTTCAATCTCCATCCATTAGCTAGTTACTTGTTTCTGTCTCTATGTTTAGGAGAGAAAATAGATTAGAGTTTGCAATGCTGAGTCTTAAAAATGTTTTAGGAAATTTATTATTTATAATTATTTGGTAGGTCCAAAAACTAACTTATCTTTTTAGTTAAGTAATGTTATAAGACATTCTGTATTTTGAAGAAGAAAAAAAATTCTGCCAAGACATCTTTTTAGTTTATAGGTCTTGTTTCTTAGGGGTAGTTCAATAATTTTCCGTCGTAAGTCAGCTTTAAATCAATTTTTAATACAAGATTTTTTGTTTGTATACAAAATAGTTATTTTGTTGGTGGGCATAAAACTAGGATTTCAATAAATCTTATCATTGGGCCAACTATGGTTGATTGGTCTAACAGTGTGGTTTAGTTTGGTTGACGCTAAAAGTTATCTCATCCGCAAGATAAAAAAAACATGCGGCTTAGATTGGTTCAATTAGCTTTTAAAATAAAAATCAAACTAAACCAATGCAGTTTGAATTGGTTTGGATGTTGCGGTTTCTAGCAAGACAATATTTATTTACCGCAATGTTTCAAATATTTATTCATCAAGTTAAAAAGTCAAAACAACTTTTTTACCACAATGTTTCAAATTTCATCAAAAATTACAATTTCATTTTCATCCATCAATGTTCTCATGGATAGTGCAAATAGCATCAAATAAAAGCATATAAATACATATTTAAAATAAAAAAGAAAGCAGAAACTTCATAAGAGAAAACATGTCATTCTGTGAAAGATTTCATTGAGTTTAGTACTAAGTTTTGGGAGACATAAGTTTAATTGGTGTTTCTCTTATGTTGTTGTTTGGCGCGGTTTGCTTTGGTTGGTAAAATAAAAACCGCAAACCAAACCATACTTGAGTCAAAAAAATGGCTCAAATACATCTAAACTAAATGCGATTTTCTACGATTTCGATTGGTTTGAAGTTTTTCTATTGGTTGATTAAATTTTTAACGCCTCTAATTACCCCATACTCGTGTAAGTGTTGTTCTCTTCAGTTGTTTTTAAAAAGAGCATTGCTATAAAGTGATGTTACGTAGTTTTATGATGACATTCTTGCACGTTCTTTCAACTGTTGGGTTTATTTTCCTTTTCTTTATTATTATTAAGTTTGAAGGCCATAGTTTTTTTTTTGATAAGCACGCCGTTGTAGTTACACGCAAGTTTCCATGAGTTGACCTTCACAAAGCACAAAATATTTTATTTTTTTGGAGTTGAAGGAAACAGGTTATTCTGGGATCACACAAAATACGATATTGTTGCTTAAATTGGGGAGAAAGAAACTAAATACAATTGTTTTCACTATTTTTTTTTTCTTTTCAAAAGTGATTATTTTTTATGGCATTATTTTTACGATATATTGTGTAGCTATTTTGTATTTTTGAGGGTTTTTATTTCCTTAAAAAAACATTAGGGTTTTTATTTTTAATATTTTTGACTATTTATGGTTAATGAAAATCATTTAGTCCATTACCTCAGGAGGCATCATATCATATGTGTGTATATAGTTGACTTTGACAATGCAGAATTTTATTTATTCGATAAAATATAATATAATTTTAAAGTCAATCTTTAAAATAAAAATCAATCTTTTTCCGCATGGAAAATCGAAATATGAGATTTCCTTATAAACAAAGAATCTGTAACTAGGAATATAAATAGGAAAGGGTTTCATGTGATATGTGAATTATATTTGTAACTGAAATTCCCGGTATGATTTACGTCATTTGGACTTCATATTTTTATCTTAGTACTATTATCATTGCTTTACATAGTATAATTCCTTCTTATGCAGAGGCTAGAGTTGGAAAAAAAAAAGTAATTAATGGAATGCCCTAGCCAGAATATTATGGACAATATCTCGGAAAAACGGTGTAGCGAACTTGAGGTCGGAACAGGAAGTAACATGAATTGTGTAGATATAGAGAAGGAAACTCCTTCTTGTTGTTTGAAGGCTAAGATTTCAGACCCTGAACTTGAGGGAAAGTGTCATTCTACTGTTGTTTCTGGATGGTTCTCACAATCTCAATCTTCCTATGGTCATCATTCATCATCAATCATGCTATTTAATTTTTTTGTATTCTTGAATTTATTATTGATCACACACTTATGTTAATGCGTTTACGATAATTTTCTTAGAAAATACTATCACTAATTTTCAGTATTTTGTTAAACAGGTAAAGTTGTTTATTTCAACAATCCAATGTGGCCAGGTTTGTTCAATTGCATGATTAATACTTGTACTTGTAATATTTTCTAAAGTGACCATCGAGTTGTGTTGAGAATGTTGAATAGGAATATATATGAAATCAAAGTATGAGATTGAATATATATGGGATCTATGTTGCGTGCGGTCACATCTAAACTGTGTGATGATCATGTTTGGATGGTCGAGATTTTAAGCTCGGGATTTTAGATTTTTGAAATAAATCCACATGTGTATTGACTTCTCGACTTTCTAATCTTGATCAAATGGTCGAGAGTTGAGATGAATATCTGGAGTAACATTGGACACAATCTAAATCTAAACTATTTGTTTGTCCGATAGATACTAAACCTTTTTATAAGCAATTTTAAACTAAGTTTACTTTGTATGAGTGCATGTTTGATACCACGGTGGAAAAACCGTGATTTTGTTGAACCTATAAAGTGTAGCTTTTGAGAAATCACGGTAGCTCATTGTGGTTTTGTCTAACTCAGTGTGACATCAACATTTTTGAGAAATATATATTTTTCTAAAAATGCGGACTTTTCTTTTTCTTTCTGTTTTACAACTATTTTTAAAGAAATTAATTTTACAACTATTTTTTTTCATGCTCATATGTTAGTATTGAGGATTTTAATTTGGTTTCTATCATCAGGAGAAGCACATTCAATTAAAGTAGAGAAAAAATTGTACGAGGAAAAATCAGACTTCCAAGAGGTTTTGGTTTTTGAGGTATAACATCTTCATCTTACTTGGTACTCAAGATTTCTTTTTCTTACTATAATTTATTAACACCAATTGTTTTGGTTTTGCAGTCATTAAGTTATGGGAAAGTGCTTGTACTTGATGGAATTGTTCAGTTGACTGAGAAGGATGAATGTGCTTATCAAGAGATGATAGCCCATCTCCCACTTTGCTCAATTCAGTCCCCCAAAACAGTTATGTCATTTTTGTTTTACCTTATCAACGTGACGGAATTCGATTCCATGTAATTGTGGATATTCATTGTTAATCGATCCAAACCGTTTGATTTTGATCAGACAAGTCACAAACGTGCAAATTTTAATTTTAATTTTAAATTTGATTTCTAAGTTGGTAAGAGCTTGATTTTGTAATCTCAAGGTATAGAGTTCAATTCTCTCTGGACTGTCGTAAAATGGTCATTAGTATCGCTTTAATTAGAAAAAGTGTAACTTGTTATTGCACATATTGATTTTTTTTTTCTTCATTTTTATACATATGCTAAATGGTTTTAATGTTGTTAATCCAGGTTTTAGTTGTTGGTGGTGGAGATGGTGGAGTTCTAAGGGAAGTATGCCGCCATAGTTCTGTAACTCATGTCGATATTTGTGAGATAGATAAAATGGTTATTGATGTAAGTTATGGAAGAAAAATTAAAGTAACTTATCAATCATATAATTGATTTTTTTTTAAATGTGAAAAACTCATTGCCATTGATCATTCACTAGGTTTCAAAGAAGTATTTTCCAGAGTTAGCTGTTGGATTTGAAGATCCTAGAGTACACCTGCATGTTGGTGATGGTATATCTATTTATAGTTATATGCTAATGTCAATGTTTGATTTGATTTTTCAATTCTATAGCTTATATTTTAAATATTCTAATGTTGTTTCTTTTCACCAAATTTGTGCAGCTGTTGAATTTCTTAGATGTACTCCTGAAGGAAAGTATGATGCTATAATTGTTGATTCCTCTGATCCGGTTGGTATGTCACTTTATTATCGTTGTTGATTCCTTTTGTACCCTTTTGTTGCTATTAGATTATTAGACTATTATTTACTGTGAAATATTATTTATTCATTATTTTTAAAAAAAAAAAATTCGTGGTGTTACATTTAGTTTGTTATGTTTGATGAATGATTAGTTATCTACATTAAGCATAATTTTGCTTAGGATTTCATCAAAAACTTTAATAACATGTTTTAAATTTCATGTAACATTACAATTTTATTTATATCTAACAATGTTTTCAACTACGTAGACCAAATTAAAATGTGGACAAAAAGTAATCATATTTTGTAAGAAATTCAAAAGACTAAAATTTTAATAATTCTATAAGAGTTCGAGTAGCACATAAATACATTTTTGATAGAAAAAGCAAAGAAGAAACTTAATAGGAGAAATTAATATTTCATTTTATTAAAGTTTCCATTGAATTTTTATGAGTATTGGTCTAGATAATATGTATTTAATTAGTGTTTTTCTTATACTGCGGTTTGATTTAGTTTGCGGTTTGATTTAGTTTGGTTCGGTTGGTAAAATCAAAACCGCAAACCGAACCAATCCAAGCTGAAACCGCAAAAAACCACATTTGATTCGGATGTATTTGCATCATTTTTATACTCAACTACATGGATTGGTTTGGTTTGAAAGTTTCCTCATACTTATTTTGGGCTAAATCTTTTGCCTAATTCATCAACTAAAATGAAAAATTAAATTAATATTTTAAAAATCATAGGATGAAAATGATTGAGAACCTATGTAGCACCGACACTTAACATTAAAGATGTGTTTGGTGTCTGATACATTTCAGTGTCGGAAACCAAAACAAATTATTCTATTTTATGAGATTATTTTCAGTGTCAACGTATCTATATTCTATGTTTGTGTCAATGCTACATAAGTGTAAATTACACAATCTCTTGTTATTTCTTTCTATGGTGGCTTAGGTCCTGCTCAGGAACTTGTAGAGAAACCATTCTTTGTGACATTAGCTATGGCATTAAGACCTGGTGGAGTGCTATGTAACATGGCAGAAAGTATGTGGCTTCATACTCATCTTATTCAGGACATGATATCTATTTGTCAACAAACATTTGCTTCTGTACGTTATGCATGGACAAGTGTTCCAACATATCCAAGGTATTATTGTTCGGACTCATGTTATGTTATTTTCAATTCACTAGACTAAGCAAATACTATCTCTATACCTAATATATAGAGCCCTTTCATAAAAGTGTCCTTATATATATATAATCTAATTTTCAAATTATTAGATACATTTATTAATGATTGCGTCTTACTTGTTTGGCATGCAGTGGTGTGATAGGCTTTATATTATGCTCAAAAGAGGGGCCACCAGTTGATTTTGTAAGCCCCATCAATCCTATTGAAAAATTTGGTGGCACTACTAAGCACACAAGGGAACTTAGATTCTATAACTCAGAGGTTAGTGAATATATATGGTCCAAAGTGTTGCTTCTACAAATTCATTTTCTTTCCAAATAAATAAAAAAGAGTAATGTATTGTGTTTCTTTCTGCAGATGCACAAAGCTGCATTTGCTTTACCAGCATTTTTGAAGAGGGAGGTAAAACTGCTGCGTGACACTGCATCTATAGCACATACCAATAGCAATGGATGTTAATTTGCATTATTTTTTAAGGCCCTCAATTACCAGTTTCTTGTCGCATGAATAGTTATTCCGAGTGTATTTTTATACGGCGTCTACAAACGATATGTTAGAATTGTAATAACACTACTCATTTCTGTTACTTTCATGGATAATAGCTGGGAATGCAATAATGCTCATAAGAATGTAGTTCAAACTAAAACATTTCATATATGCTTTTCTAAGTTTTCAATCTCGAATCAGGGGGATGAATAGCTCAAGTGATTTGAACTAAGAGTTTTATGGGTTCAAATTTGGTGAAGGCAAAAAGTATTAACCTAACAACTAACTACTTTAAAAAAAAATCACAGAAGTTTCAAATCTCAAACATACATGTAACTTAACAAAATTTTAAAAAACAAGAAAAAAAAAAAAGAATATGCATGTTAAAACCATCTTGCGCCTTTAAGAGTTGACACAAGTGGTTAAAAAGTTGAGGATTAACCCTCTTTGTTCCTATGATCGAGATTGATTCCCAAAGTGGTGGGCAACAAACAAACATGATTGTAGCGTGAAGGAAAAAAAGAAAAGTCTGGCAGGGACCAAGCCCTGGCCGCTGGAGAAGCATATTGTACGTCCGCCCCTGGAAATACGGTCTCTATATTCACGAGCCTTCACGAGGTCAGACCAAGCATTCAAGAAGAAATGAATAGAAAACAACATTTACCAAAAGATCATTTAATAACATATATTTACATAAAAAACTTCATTGAAAATTTAATATGGACACCATATTCTACCGAAATGTCATTGCATGTTCACTTTTCCAACTAAACCAGACATATCCACATGTTCACTTTTCTAACTAAACCAGACATATCCAACCACATTAACTATATACTATTGTTCATCATCAGTAAAGTTAGGTTCTTCAGGCTTCTGAAGCAATATAGCAGGCATTCTCTCTAGCGCCCTTGTCTTCCTTGCGGTGCCACTTCGTCGCAATAATCTGAGTGCGTTGGCAGCAAACCTAGAAGCATATATGGTGGCACCTAAACTTGTTGTGTTACCACCAGTCTTTGCCAATGCATCTTGCAGCCTATTCTCCTCTTCAACAAGAGACTCTTCAAGTTTCTTCTTGCTGTAGCGCCTCCATGCAGCTTGTATAAAACACGCAGCCCATGTGCGCCAGTGTTGCGAGTAGAATCTGAAAGTGTGGCGAAGCTGCTTGCTATGAAGGCGCCGGAATTGAGACGCCACAAACTTCAGATCGTCGGCTTTTAGCGCAAAGGCTTCAACTTCTACGATTGTTCTGACTGTCCTAGTGGATATGGGAAGGTTGTATGAGGTACGAGGATCTAAGGCCCATGTGAGAAGCTCCTCTCCACAGAAGTCGCCGGCTTTTAAGTACTCGGAATTGAAGAAGCCGGTTCGTCCACCGTTAGTTGTTATGGTCAATAGCTTGCCTCGCATTATGAAGAGCATCTCATCAACAGGATCTCCTTCTCGGACAACATAGCTTTGTTCTGTGTAAAGCACTGGTTTAAGACGGTCACACATTGCGTCCAAAAGTTGTTCGTCCATTTTCTCAAACATTGGCACCTAAAGTTCATACACAACAGAGGAAAATATTTGGGTATTATTACAAAATGTTAAATGAAAAATCAACTATGTAATCTTTGATCTTCCAATAGTGATGATATTTTGTTTGCATTGCAAGGGTTGTCATTGAAAGTCATAAAATTCATTTTGATATAATGAATCAAGTAAAGAGATGATTAAAAAAATTGGATAAACTTACCCTCATCAACAAATCCAAGCAAAGATGACGCTTAATGTCCCTTCGTAAATCTTTGGGAAGATCACGAACTAAATTGTCTTCATTTACACCTCTGGTTTCTTGCCATTTGTACTGATCATACCGCCTGATTCGCTCTCTAAGGTCGTCGGGAAGCAATCGATGAGACATCCACTGTTCTGCATCCCTCCTTTTTACTCTCATCTCCTCCAATCTTGTTTGTGTTGACTGCAAATATGTCTGTTTCAAAATAAATCAAGTAGAATCCGTTAAAACCTAATAAGAAAGTAACCTAAGAAAATACTCCCTCTCCTCCTTCCATCCTGATAAAAAAAATGTCCCACATTTTGCTTTATTTGTAACCACGGAAGAAAAATAAGGTTTAGTTATATATCAGACAACAATCATCGCATGAATCTACACCTAAAATAATGTGATAGAATATTGATCATAATGCACAAAGAAACACCATCAGAACTGATGGACTTAATGGTTACATTCACAATACACCGTTAAATTGTAGCATATGAATACAAAAAATCTCAACTGCGAAATTTTTGTGCGTATACATGGACAGTTATGATTATACTAGTTTAGTACATTAAACTAATTTGCATTTTTATCCATTCCCTACTACAAAATCTTCTACGCATGAAAACAAAGGAAAACTGCAACTTCTATTGCATGTTGTAGCATCGGTCATAAATGATTTATTTTAGGTAACATAGTAAGTTATGAAGATACAGATGACCATATATGAATAATTCAACTTCACAAAGAGGCCAGGGAACTTGCAGTCCTTTTAATAACTCTTTACACAAAGCGTTTAGTTTATTAAAATGAAAAAAAAAAATTGTTTGGATAACTTGTTTTAAGCGTAGTTTTTCAAAATTATATTTTATGCAACAGTTTGTAAAAACTAAAACCAAATCACAATCAAAGAAGGCCTAAAATTTTAGGGTATTATCTAAATATAAACATGAAAAATTAGTTTGATTTTTCTACAAAGAAAATAATTATAAAACTAAATTTTGGAAATCACAAAAGGTAAAATGGGCACCGGCAATCAAGTTTACAAAATTGAATTGAAGATCAATAAATAATGCTTCACAGCTTGATTGAATGATTAAAAGAAACTTTGGAGTTATTTACTACATACCTGCATATTTCCAATGAGGAATGAAAATAACACCAAACCAGCTATGGCAATGAAAATTGCAAAACAGATTTCCCAAAAGTCGGTACTTGTTGCGAGGTTCTGACCAAGAGAGCTGCGGTAAAGGATGAAGAAACAATTAAAAAGTATAAGATAATGACTTATAGTAAAATTATATAGCAACATAATATGATTTGCTTTAAAGTATAAGTTCATATAGTATGCTGAAAGAAAAAAAAAGAATCAATGAAGCACACCTTAAATTTTTTAGGCCCCACCAAAAACAGTAGAAGAGTTTTGAGGGAAAATCTCTCGACTCCACAACACCGGATTGAAGGGCATCAAGGAAAATTCCAAAATCAAATAGTTTTTTATCTTCCTCCTGTATTGGGCAAGAAACATTCAAGAATTTCGCAATAGGCTTAAAACCTCCCCGAGGATTGCAATACATATCTGCCGTGTTACACATGATATTACTTCGACACGCTTCTTGCCAGCATGTGGTTTCTCGTTCTATGGAAAACAAGTACCAAAAGGCACCAAGGACCTATACAAAACAAATAACTTAGCACTCAGAAGGATATGGAGATGAAATCATTTCAAACATCCATCAATGATAAGAAATGCAACATCGATGTGCCAGATTTAAGCATACAATATTTGGCAATAAAATAAAGTGATACATACATCACTTTGAAACTACAGTTTCGTACAGTGGCCTATGAAGCATGAACACAAACACAGTCCATAGCAGCACTTCAAGAATGATACAAATGCCAAAGGTTCCATGGACAAGTTTATTGCTTCATAAGTGACCATAAACAAAATGCACAAAAATTGTCTAGTTGTCTGATTGACATATAGAGGAAAATGCAAGAGAATTTGTTCATACTCTGCAGACACAATCACAAAACTTAAGCTTGAACCTTGTTTGTTCATACTCTGCAGACATAGCATCAGAATTTTGTCTAATTGTTAAGTTAATGAAACAAATGGTTTTATTTTATATTATAACACGTCCCTTCACGCAAGCACCCCAGAAACAACTCTCAAAAGTAATGATACTGACTACTAAAAACCCAAGCCAACTAGGAATCCTTCAGACTTGCAAATACAACACTAGAATAGTAAAACTCTTAAATAACAAAATCTAACCAAAAATAATGTCCATAAAAATAAACTTAAAAATTTAATAAAATATCTTAAATCCATATATTTATTAATTGTTTTCTTTTTATTATCTAGTATCATCATGCTATCTATGTCATCAATCTTAAATATTTTGAGAGGAACAAAATATGCACTTTCATTTAAAGAAACATATTTTGGCTAATCCATCTCTTATAGCTTCATTGAATTAAGACAGGTCCATCTCTTATAGCTTCATCGGGAGTGGATTATGTTAGAAGAGAGCGCGATAAGATAATGCAACTATTACTATGACTGAAAGATTTTAACCTATTGATAAGACAAAATGAACTTGTTGGTAGAATAAAACCACCGGCACAAAATTAAAAAGGTATATAATTAACGGATTTAAAAGAAAAAACCTGTGAACCCAGAAAGAGAATGTAAATAATTCGAACAAACATGTAATAGAAAGAAATATTGCCAAAAATAATTCCATAAAAACATATGTGAGAAGAATGTAGTAAAGACTTACATGACTTGCAAGCATGTAAAGTAACAGATTGAATGCAGCTCCCGCCCAAGCTGTTTCAGTGAGAATGCCAGATGTTCTTGTAACTTCTTTATATAATGGAATTATCCGTATTAAACGAGGCACATATTGGAAGATAACAACAACTTTCAGCAAGTTCTTTGTATTGAGTGATTTAAAGCCGCTCATCTTTGGGATGATAACTAAAATCACCACCTAGCAATATTTTATCAGGTAGAGTCAATAAGCTTACAAATGAACATGTTATAATGTAAAATATTGAATCTAAGTCTCATAAACCCTTAACGTATTAAAGGGGCATACCTGTGGGAGTGGAAGAATCGCAAGAATGTCAACTATGAAATATGATGACAGATACCTCTTAGCAATTACCCAAGAATCATCGATCAAAACACCTCTTCCAAATACTCGAGAAGAAGGAGCAATGAATCCAGTACGAAACTGGAAAATCATGTGGATTATATAAAAAACATCAGAGAATGTTCTCAAAAAAGTGGCTGTAATCTCCATCGCTCTGTCCAGTGAAAGGCATTTATTTTCACCATCAATCACAGGGACATAAAAGAACAAAGGATCCAATGATACCGCAATAACACATAACAAGACAAATATCTTGTTCCACTTTTGAAGGAATGTACCCTGTGGATCGAGGATTTTCCTTTTCGAACCAAAATTTCGAGAAAGAGCATTGTCATAGTGATGATGGTCGAATGTTGTTCTGAACCTCTTTATCCTCTCAGAACCAGATTCAAGTCCCCTTTGAAACTTCTCAGAAAATGAACTTATTGTACTTCTAAATCTCCCCGACTGTGTTGTCTTAAATGCAGGATAATTTCTCTTAGAAACCTCTGAATTAGAATCCCGAAACCTGAACATTACAAAAAAAAAATTAATAACAGAAACTTAATGGATGATTCTAACGTATGTAGCATCAACACTTCAGATTAAAGGCATGTCGGTGCTTGACATGTATTGGTGTCCGACACGGCGCATGTGATTGCATTTCAATTACCTCCATTTCCGTAAATTATCAATGAAGAAAAGTGTCCGTGTCAGTATCTATGTGTCGGTGCTTCTGCCCGTGTTTCATAGATCAAATATTCCTCTACACAAGACGGCCTAATCAAATACGTAGACTAAACAACTAAACTTCACAAATTTAAAAGCTTTAACATTTTGCAAATTTCAAAGCACTTTGATGTGGAGGAGTGGTAACTGAAAGATTGGCTCTTAGTCTCTGAATATTTAGATAAACAAAAGAACAGTCTCAACAGTAAATGCTTCTAAAATTACCTAAGACAGCAACAAAAAATCACAACAGAATGTAAATTAACGCGTGCATAACCAAACTCACCTAACAAACTTCTCTTGCTGAAAGGTACTCATAACTGCAGCCTATGATTCTTACTGATTACCTCCTATCGTTGCTTCAAATTCTCAATGCATACTCCTGAAACAAAAAGCGACATTGACAATTACAATGAGATACTCCGTGTATCAAACAAAGCACAAGCCTAACCATGTATACAACAACAAAAAATGAAATGTGTGTTCAGTATTGACGGACACAAATTAAATATCGCATTGAATAGAAAATTTAAAGTAAATTTTAGATTAAACTTATTTTAAGACTATAAACACTCAAACATATCTCACTACATTACAAACTCAATTTTAACCAAATAAATTTTACAAAACCATCAATTGCATTAAATTCAAAACCATGTTTTCCAAATGCTCAAACCAAACACCCAAATAATCAATTCAAACTCGATGGTGTCATTCCTTTCCTAGAAACACCAACAACGAAAAATTGAAAAGAAAACTACAATTTAACCCCAAATTAACCCACACATCAACACATGAATGAGTTGCATTTTCTATTCCCATTTAAAAACAAACATCCAATGAATTAAAAGCAAAACAAAAAATTTCCCATTTCAAAATCAAAATCCAAAATTGATTAAACTAACACATTGATCAAACACACCCAATATATAAAAATGTCCCCTTTCAAAATCCAATCCAAATTTGTTGAAATTATAATCTAACACATTGATCAAGCACAGAAAAATCCATCGTTAATAAATTGGTCCAACTGATAAGGGATTCGGTCCCCTTAAGCAAGTGGTCAGTAGTTATGATCTGATCACTGACCCTGACGTATGGAGAAAATCCGGTTGAAAGCAGAAAACCCAACTTACATGCCCTATTGTTATAGTACTGTTCTCGATACTGTTCTCAAGAATCAGTATCGAGAACAATGCCAGAACAATAGTATAATTTAGAAAACACTATATCAAATAATCATTTATTGGAACATGAAAAGCAATAATCAAGAGAAAAAAAACTGTACATACCGAAAGAGAAATGGAAGCGATTAGAGAGAGAGAGAGTGAAATGAAAAAAGAGTGTACAGTATGAATGAATATGCGAAGGAAAGTTCGGGGAAAAGAGTAAGAAAGCGACAGATGCTAGTAACTGAATCGCATACAGTCACGGGTATTGGTAAAGATGAAATTTGAGAACAAGAAAAAGTAATTTTAATAGTTTTTGGAAGTTTGGTGAGAAGGAAACAGATAGAGATATGAGTGGAGAATGAATGTGTTTGCAATGCAAATTGTGAAAAAAGTTGAGAGGGAAAAGTTATTCATGTGAGTGGGTGTGGGTCCCACTTTTAAGGTTTCAAAATTTGTGAGAAGTTTTGTCTTTGTTTGCAGTTAGTTTTGGTCAGTCAAGTACATTTTTGTTGACAAAGGGGTGTCATTATGAAGTTAATGACTCTAATTCAAGGAAGTATCCAATGACTAGCTAGTAGATTTAGAGTCTCTGATGGTAGTATACTAATAGGGATTACTTTAATAGATTATATGCTTACACTTCATTTATTTTTAATTTTTTAATACTAAAAGTTCTTATCAAGGACTCCAATGACAATACATTAATTACGATTCTAATAAAAAATGTTTAAATAAATCCTACTAACTTTACATTATTATACAAAAGAAATTTATTTATTAAATTATAAATTACTCCCTCCAGTTCTTAATAAAAGAAAATTTTCAAAAAACAAATTGGTCATATTTATAAGAAAATCTCACAATTTTTAAGGTGTAGTTATTGGTGCGTGAATCGGCTGTCACTCCCAGCAACACTCTTTGGGCTTAGTGTGAGAATCGGTATGTGGCCCTTGAATTCAACAAACTCTGATTCTGATACCATTATGATACAATCAATAAAGAATATTTTTGTAAAGTAACTCATCATTTCTCTTTTCCACACCACATTAACTATATTTCTTAATTTTTATGAAATTGTCAAAGTGATATATAATTTGGCACAGAGGAAGTATAAAATTAAATGCATCAGTTATTGTCCTCGTGTCTTGAGTTTAACTCAGTTGGTAGGGACAATGCATAATATATGCAAGTTCCGGGGTTCAAACTCCGACCACTAAAAAAAATGCATTAGTTATTCAATAAACATACAAAAAGAATAGTTGTTTATATTTGAGATCGGAGAAAAGATACAATATTAAATGTGGTACTTCATCATGTCTCAAATTTAAGGAGATTTTTTTTCACATTCATTGAATAATGAATGGATTTGGTTTATCATATAGATTAGATACAACATATATACAATGACTATGAAAAAAATAAGGGAAATGCATTATGTCCCGAAATTATTTATCGCGAAAAGTTCATGAATGAGGAACAGTAGCATAAAAATCTGGGCAGCATGCTTTTAATTATAACTTGTTCAACTTTACTCCTCCAATTTTGATTTATATTGACTAAATTTGTAATTGAAAATATTTATTTTGATTTAGTGGGAGCCTGAGCACAACATAGATGCATGGGACATGGAGACACGTCTATGGCAAACCCAAGTGGTGTGGTGGTGGCAAACAGTCAATTACCATTACTTTTTTATATTAATAAGCTTCCAGTACTTTTATCAAAACTATAAAAAAAAAAACTTTTTGCACTTAAAATACATAGAAAATGTATGTGGTGAAATTTTCGCTGGATATTCTGTCGCAGTATATAGCACTGCAAATAACTCATATCAGGATTATTTTTTTTTTAGATTAAAAACAATTAGAAAATGTTGTATTTAGTATATTATTTGACCTTGGAGTGGCATCTCGCCGGTTGATCCGCTTTGTTTATCATATCACTTTCTTCAATTTTCTTGTTCAGACGGATAGATCTTCTAAACCTCTTCGATCTCTTTTACATTTAATTTTGTTTTCATGTATTTGGATGGTTTAGAAAAAAAAATGAATAATCCGCAACTACTTGACAAAATTAAATTCTTCTCTTTTTGAGAAAGCAAGAATGCTACCTTTGTTTTTTTTATTATCATAATTGGTGGTTTTTATCTCTTATTGTGTTCCGGATTTGATATGTAGCTTTTCTTTTTCACTTTGCTATGTATGTTTCGGAACTAACTGTTGAACCTTTTGTGTTCTGTCTTGGGACTCCTTGTACCAGATAGAATACTTGTTCATAGTAATATATTCAATATGGTTTGTTAAAAAATAAATTATTATTGATGTACTAAAAAAAAGTTATTGTATATATTATCATAAACTAATGGTATTTAATGAAAAAGTATTATATTTTATATCTACATTAAAAGATATATCTAGTTTTGAATATTTTAGCTCCTTATAAAGTTTCTTTTGTAATTAAGTAACTCCGGTCAATTTTCTATAAAATTTATGCCAATTTTTTTTTTGAGGAAAAAAATTTATGCCAATTTGACATCCTTACTGACATAGCACTCAAATTTCTTTTTTCTGTTTCTAAACGGTTGAGCTACTCAACCCTATATAATTGAGCACTCAAATCTCTTATTAAGTTTTCAAACTTTTTTGTATTTTTTCATAAGGACTATGCGAGTTGAGTGTCACATCAATAAATGATTTTGCGTCAGCTAAAATTTGAGGAAAATTGGGACGAGATTAACAAATCACATATGGAGAAAACATAAGGAACTAAAATCGTTGACACATAATTAAGTCTAAGTCTAAGTCTAAGTCACACCAGAAACAACTATATATTTTAAGGGTTTTGTAAAGACTTCAATTTTCATTAAAACAGCTATATATCTTAATAAAAAAATTATTCTTTAAAAAATATAAAGACTTCAATTTCAATGCAATAAATGGACAAACTTTCATAAAATATTACTACTTTGGATGCTTAAAGAGTGTCACAGTGACACTCGTTAACATTACCTATATTTTAAATAGTTTTTAGTTTTTTTCAAATTTTTATAACAAACAAATAATCTTTTTAAAGAGTTTACAAATGAAAAAGTGTATGTCTCTCTCTCTCACAATTGATTCAAACCTTTGTGATAGTTGATAAAACCAATTGAGAAATTGTTTAAAGAGATATTGATACTCAAAAGAGATCAATGTATAAAAATATTTTTATTTAATTATTCTAAACATTTAAGATCTCCCATGTAAATGAAATCGTTGATCATTTCTCATTAGAAATGAAGACGATCTCAAGTCTAACAAAATTATATAATCCATTCAAAATGAAATACAAGTGAAAAGGATTTAGTAAGGCAGATGTATTTAGTTCAAATTTTAAACCAAAAACATTTGAATTTTTAGATTGTTGTTAATATTTCTTTCATTTGAGAGAAAATACATAATATTATTATTATTTTGGCTAAAGAAAATAATGATGTTTTAGATTTATCTATTGACTTAATACTCACAAAGTGACCATGATTATCTGTTAATTATTTCTTCTTTGATCAGAAAGAAGAATGAACAATCAAGGTCAATTTGTTGAATATCAAATCACTCGACCAACACAAAATCTCATTATTTTTCTTAATCTAAATAATTCTATCATGTAATTGCTCTTGAATGAAATATTAAAAAGTCAAATGTATTTGGTTTAAAACTTGAGTTTAATACATCAACTTTTTTTTTTATCTCATTTACTTATATTTTATTCCAAATGATTATATATTATTAGGATTTAGATCTTCTTCATTACTATCGAGAAAATAATAATGATTTCTTAAATGAGAAAAAATATAAATTTTTAAATTAACTGATCAAACAAGATTGATCCTGTCGATTTGGCTATAAAAACACTGTTATGAAGTATGAACCTGTCGCGTCATTTTTCGGAGATCAAGCTATTTTATTAGCATAGACTCACTAATTTTTTCACGACCGAACATTTGTTTTTTTTA
>Ga0315914_1003211_pt1 | contig 24896 bp, 7 predicted proteins | sample MpolenodulesMG_FD_203920 | JGI IMG/M metagenome (GOLD analysis project Ga0315914, IMG submission 203920) | Medicago polymorpha root nodule microbial communities from Los Angeles, California, United States - elongated nodules | ecosystem: Host-associated > Plants > Roots > Nodule | place: USA... | reverse complement strand
AAATTTACTCACAAAAACAAAATTTACAATATATTTACAAAACTGCCACCTTATTTATATTTCACACCTTTTTTTTAATAAAATAGGTATAATACACATAATTCTTATGTCAATTTTGCACTAGTGTTTGCAACATATAATACTATCTATTACTACAAGAGTGTAATTAAGATGGCTTCCAAAACTTGTTCATCCCTTGCAATTTTCCTCACACTCAACCTTCTCTTCTTTTCACTTGTCTCTTCTTGTGGGACTTGCGGCTCCGGTCCAAACCCAAAGCCGAAGCCGAAGCAAAGGCCAAGTCCAAACCCTTCAGGTGGACCTAGCCCTTTCGGTGGTGGCTTGACCCCTTCTGGAGGCTATAGCCCTTCAGGAGGAGGCGGTGCCACTGGCTCCTGCCCACGTGATGCACTCAAACTAGGTGTATGTGCCAATGTACTAAATGGATTGTTGAATGTAACTTTGGGTAAGCCCCCAGTGACACCATGCTGCACACTCCTAAATGGCCTTGTTGATCTTGAAGCTGCCGTGTGTCTTTGTACTGCCCTTAGAGCTAACATTTTGGGGATCAATCTCAACCTTCCAATCTCACTTAGCTTGCTTCTCAACGTTTGCTCAAGGAAAGCACCACGTGATTTCCAATGCTCCTAAGTACTAACAAATCCATCAACATGCATGGATCATATCAACGTATTTACTTTAATTTGCTTATTTGTTTTTAATTTTCGTTGCTTTTCTCAATTATCCATTTGATCAAGATTTCTTCATTGTATACTTGCATGGAAGATTAACGTCGTTATTATTCCTTGGATTCAGTACTGTTTGTTAATTTTATCTGGTCAGATTGTCATGATAAATGTATTATTCCCGATGCAATTTGCTAGGGAAATTAAAGAAGATGAATAACTAATCCATCAACATTGCACATGATTTGTTCAAATTTTCCTCCAAAAGATTTGTTCAAATTTTCCTCATCTACAACTCTCATTAGATCATGCATAGTACGGCTAAAAGCTTCAAAACAAAATATGTGTATCATAGGCACCTCATCACATATAAATAGACTTGCTTCTCTAAGCAACTTGGCTCTCGGATCTTGTTATTTTACCCGAATATGGTACTATTTTGGAAGACCGTGGAGCTGTCTTTATTTTAAAAACTCTCACATTGAGATCACTAAAAGGGGGGATAAATGTGATTGATCACACCTCAACAGACCCGCATTCACATTAATGTACGCCATGACCCTCACTTCAATTTTAATTAACTCGGTGTTATATATATATATAGGGTTTTGCTAGAAGACATATTTTATGAATGTGTCTTTTACCAAGTTATTCTATATGAGCATTTGCTAAAAGACACCAACTAATTTTTATGAAGGTGTCTTTTGACAAACTTATAACTAAAAAGTGAAAATCACACCTTGAGGTGTAGGTTGTTAAAATGCACCTTCATGAGTGACTTCTAGCAAAACCTATATATATATATGAGATTTGCTAGAACAAACCTAGTAGTTTTTATAGAATACGATGTCTTAGATATATGTCACATGTTTATGAGCCTTTTGTTAGAATATCTCACTAACTATCTCCCAGTCATTATATAGGGATTGTCTAACGTGGATCCATGTCCAATATACTAGTTTTCATTTTTTTTAAACAAATTCTTCAAAAAAAATATTTTAACAAAATGTTATTTTTATTCTGTATTAATTTTATTTTTTATTAAATATGGTAATTGCCCACCTTTAGACGTTTTTTAAAGGTTCATATTACACCTCACTATTATTATTATTATTATTTAAAATTTATATTAGTTTTATTTGTTAATAAGAAGTTAAGATATCTTGTATAACAATACTTCACAAATGCATATTATTTCTACAAATACAAAAAATGTTCAAAGAATTACTTTTATTATTTCCACAAATGCATATCATCCTTAATTAGTTTTTCATCTTTATGTATAAAAATACTTCACTTTAGAAATCTCTATTCTAAGTCATCATCTTGCTTGTAGGTTAAATTCATGATACATGATTCAACATAGTAGAAAAGGGAGAGGAAAAAAACCCTTAATTTGTATCCTTTAAGTGAAAACTACACCCTCCACAAACCAGTGCTCCTCCTTTTCTCCTCCTCTAAATCCAAACCCTTACAGTTACGATCTGGACATTGTTAGTGGTGGTGCGACAAGTTATCTAATATCCGCATCACCATTCAACCCCAACTTGGTTGTCTCAAATAAGCCGACTTCGTCAATTTTCGTTTTTCTTTGTTTTGGTTTGGATCAACATTTGTTTCATATTGTTTTCGTCACTATTACCGAATTGGGGATTAGTTTCTTTGATGAATTCATTCTCGATCTCCTCCCTCGTTGTTGTGATCTCACATCCCCCGTCATGATAGGTGGTCTGGTATGTTATTGGTTTGGTTCCTTGAAGATATGTCGTGGTGTATGTGGGTCTTTGTCACCAGATCTAAATTGAAGTGCAACCTCTTTCACGGTGGTGGTGGCTCCTTATGTTCTTGGGTGGCTCTTTAATGTTCGTCACTTATGTTTTAATCGCGGACATTGTGCTGCAGGCCAGTGGCGGAGCCCTTCATGGGCTGGGGGTGGGCCATGGCCCACCTGGACAAATTAAAAAAATTAATAATTATAGGTCTAATTTGCAAGATTTTAAACAATTTTGTGACGTTTTTTATTTTCGGAACATCCAAATCCTTGTAAATAGTGTAGTGGCCCACCTAGAAAAATAAAAATAAAATAAATATCATAGGTCCATTTTGTGAGATTTTTCAACAGTTTTAGATTTCGGCAGTTCCGAAAGTGGTTTAGGTGATTTTTGTCATGTCTATGCTTGACTTGTTAGCGGAGGTTTACAACCTTCTAATTTGTGGGGGTTTCAAACCTCCCTTATATTGTTTGTCAACTGAAAATTGTTCCAATTAACATTTGTATTTTAAATAAAAAAAGTTTCAAAATTTAGCAGCCCACCCAGACATTTTTTTCTGGCTCCGCCATTGCTGCAGGTTGTGTGTTTTTGCTTGCCAAATGTGTTTTGTTTCGTTCGTGTCTTTGTAGATTTGTTTATGAAATTTTTACTATTTTGTTCGATCAAAGATTGGGTGGCTAAGAACCGACAAAAGAAGTGATTGCATGACTTATAACATCTAATCAGTTACTATTTAGGAATTTGTGTTATTAATTAGTTTTTAGTGTATTTAGTCATTTTGAACTAGTAATACTTGTTGTGGTTGTTATATAGAACATGTGAAAGATTTGCTCTAGAGGTATAATAAGATACATCATGGAAAAGAAGTATGGCGAAGTTTGAAGATACAACACTATGAGGATACCAGAAGATGTATCATTATGGATCACCTAACTTGACGTACGATCGTACGAACTCATGGGGCCCCTTTCTATCGTTGCTTAAGGGTTAAGTTCTAGGGAATGGAGCTAATGATTGCAGTACGAGGAATAAAAGAATATGCTATGTACCGACAAGATAAGATAGTGACACCTCACATAGAAAATGACTAAAGGGTACAACTTGTAATAGTTGGACTTCTAATATAAAAGGACAACCACATGTTGATACCAAGGGTCCAAAATTTTCTTAGTTGAAATAAATGGCAAAGTTCCAACTAGGGTTAGCTAGCATCCACGAGAGTTCTCACTCCATCTCAACTTCTTCATAGATGAGTATGAGTGCTAGTTTTTAGCGTTTTTGTGTTAGGATTACTTGGGTGATGCTTATGCTCATCTCTTTCTTTGTTGGAGTGTAATCTTTTCATACTCGTATTTATCTATTAACCTAGATTTTTCATGATTTAGTTTATGTCTTATTTCAACTTCATCTCCGCGGCCAAGCTCATCATGAGCTAAGCCCCTTCTTGTGGTTTAGTTTATGTCTTTTTTCAACTTCATCTTTGTGGTTAAGCTCATCATGAGCTAAGCCCCTTCTTGTGGTTTAGAGATGATGAGGTTATGATATTAGTTGCTTAAGATTTAAAGAGGTATAACTTCAGGCTTATTTCAAACAAATTGTTTTAACGTCAATGTTTGAAAGTACAACTTGAACACTTTTATTTTTAATTCAAAATTCCTTGAGACTGAAAGGAGACGGGAATGAACATGTTTGTTTGATATGAGTTACGTCCCTAAGTACCGGGAGAAGACGGGAACAACAATGACTACTTAAACTTAAACTAGACCTCTGAAACACATAGAGATGTGACAAGATCTATCTATTATTCTTGTCATAGGCCACTACTCAGCCTCTCACATGATGGAGATATACTGATATCATAACCTAATAATGTTGCATGTTAAGCATTGTGACTGTACCTCAAAAGTTGTGTCTTCCCATGCTTAATATGACGACTGAGTTGAAATACCCCAAAGGCCACCAGGTTGTCAGGGAGCCTTAGAAAACTATATCTATGTATATCGTAGCTAAGCTCAGTAACAACTGATTCATTGTTTATACCATGCTTTTTATCCTTGAGAACTTCTACGTCTTTTTCACTACTTTCCTAAACTGTTATTGTCTTTAGTATTTACTTTTACTGTTGTGACACCAAATGATTTATTTTATTTTCTTGTAAACAAGTTTATCGTTGAAAAGTTATAGCATGTTATAGCGTCTCAATCTCTGTGGGTTCAATCTTTTATAATTTTACTTGAGACAATGTATACTTGTACTAGTAAGACTCCTAAAAATACATAATCTTATCATATCAGAGCTACCTGTGGTGTGAGACTTGTGGATCCCATCATAATTTTTTTAAGTTATTGTTGTGATTTTATTAGGTCTTCATTTCGTTTTTTCCTCCACTTTTCACTACTAAATATGTTTTTTTAAGCAACATCTGAAAATAAATCAAATACTTCATAGACACAAAAAAAATTAGTAAAAAAAAGACACCAAAACAAAATAAAATACTTTAGAAGTAGAGAACAATAACACCTGTGAAGAAGACTGAAATTTTAGCACCTAAGAATAATAACACCAAAAAAGTAAAAGTATATCAACATGTAATTAATTAAATTTTAAACTTTTGGAATGAATATTCTCCAATGTTAAACTCATAACAACAATAATACATGATACAAAATTAGTGTTAGACTTTTTGATATTAGTGAGACATATTATTAGGAACAAACGGCCCAAAAAAATATCACTAATTTCTTCGATAATAATTATTTTCACACATTATTAAGAACAACCAATTTTTTTTATAGGAAGGGTGTATATAGAAATCTTTGAGATATATGGGGGTATATATAGCAAATTGCGAAAGAAGGGCCAAAAACATTAACTGGCTTTAGCCTAGCCTTTCATCATGTCAATGTTTGAGGCTTTTCAGTGAGTATTGTTATATACACCCCAAAAAAATCAAATATTTCTATATACATCCCCACCATAAAAAAAATTGGGCCCCTATCGGCATGGGCCTTAGACCGTCACACCCCCAGTATGTGTATCCATTCACAAGTTATGCACCCTAACTGTTCTTTACAGATGTTCACTCTTCATCTTTTTTTTAGTAACTTAGTTTCACACCCGTACGCGGGTTCACTAGGTTGCGCTCACGATGAATGATTGTTTTTATGATACATTAGGGTTGATCCTCTAGATTTAATTTTTCACTCGGTATTTTCGTTTGGGTTGTAATTGAGTCAGGTTTAATATTTCACTCGGTCTTTATATGTTTTTGTTTTTATTTATTATAGTGTTTCTTTTGTCTAAAAAATACTTGTAAGTTAAAATAAATAAAAAATTTGAAAATGAAAAACTAAAAATATGGTTTTAAGACCATTTTATTGATGGATGTGGAAAAGTGGCGGTAGAGTACATTTTGGTGAAGCTAAATAAGCCCGTGACTCTCTGATTTGTTGGAACTTAAAAAAACAATAGTATAATGATATTTTTTAAGAAAAATAATAATATAATGATTGATCAGCTTCTTTTACTGTATTATCCAAGGTTCAAACGTCGACCACCATAAAAAAAAAAAGTTTAATTATTTAATTGGTTCTCTAACTTATTTGTTGTTTTTGATTTGGTCCTTTATCTTTAAAAAATTTCAATTTGGTCCCTCATGTACACATCGTGAAGTTAGTCCATATCAACTTTAACTCCAAATGTATTAGGTGGACCAATATTATAGGTGATCCACCATAACCTTATTAATTTTTTAATTCCAGCCCTTCGATCTATTTTTCAAAAAAGGAATGCTTAGAATATAGAGATCCATTGTATCTAAGGGTGCATCTCCAACATCTATTTTTTTTTTTATCTTCTTCATCATCTTCAACATATCCTTCATACACTTTCATCATATACCCTAGAAAAAAAATTCAGAAATTAAAACTGATATTTATACTCTATTAAAATCCATTTTCCTCATTCATTATCCATTAAATTCAGATTCAACCCAAAATTATCATTAAATTCCAGATTTTTTCTCAATTATCATTTGGTGACTGGATCATTTCCAATTGAATCTTCATGGAGGACCGACTAACCCACGTAACAACACCAACAATAGCAAAATCATAAATCGTCTCCTTCTTCTCTCTTTCATCCTTTGTCCTTGGAAATCAGAAATCAAAATTAGGGGAAAATATAAATCATCATCTTCTCCGATTTGAATTTCCCTAATTCTGGAAAATTAGGGTTCATTCTTCATCCTCCAAATTCAACTGAGTCTCAATTTCCACAACAAATCAACATTATCTGAATCAGAATTCGGAACCCATCATTCATAATTCGAAACCCAGAATTCGAAACCCGTCATTCAGGATTCGAATCAGCTAAGGTTCATGAACATTGGAAGCATTGGTGATGAATCTGTGAACTTTGGGTTGAATGAATTGAATCATTGAGAAATCAATATTTTCTGCAATTTCTGAGAAGTTTGGTGAATTCCATAACCGATTTTGGAAGCTCTTCGATTGAACTCGGATTGAATTTCAACGGCGGATCGAGGATTGTTGGATCTGGAAGAAGAAGGGGAATAGGAAGAAGGAGCGCTGGTGGTGGCTCCGTTTGGACTTGACCCAGATGAAACTGATTTCTTCAATCTCGCTACATGGTTGGGGATCTTCAGTTTCAAATTTGTTGATGTTGTTGTTCGTTGCTTCTCTATTTTGGTTTCACAATTTTTTTGGTTTTGATAAATTTAGAGATTTGATTTGGGTGAAGAGTGAGATGATGAAGTTTTATATTTCTGGATTTTTTTTTGGTATGTGATGAAGGTGTATGAAGGACATGTTAGAGGATGATGAAGAAGATGAAGAAAATGAAAAGAATTAGTAGTTGATGGTTCATTGTTAGATACAATGGACCTGCAATCAAGATGTTAAAATCACATCATACATGTTATACATTAAAAACACTAGCGGCTAGGACTAACTTCAAAAACAGAGGTGTACATGAAGGATCGAATTGAAAATTTTTAAAGATAAAGAACCAAATCGAAAACAACAAATACGTTAGAGGACAATTATGTAATTAAGCAAAAAAATATCATCATAAAATGATTTGCTATGACTTTTGATGTGATTTGCTAAGAGTTTCCATGTGATTCATGACCAGCCGTGGCCCAACCAAAACGCGTGGAAAACTTTAATTTGCTCTTAATCGTAAATTAGTAGACACGCAGGCTAATCTGGAATTGGCTATCTTAATAAGCTTTAATTATAGACTTGACCATGCAGGGATTAATGAAGCTTTTTCTATCATTAGCGTGAGATGTGCGTATAATTTAAGGACGTAGAATATAACAATTCAACCCAACAAATTGCGGTGAGTTGTTATGTAAGTATAATAACTAAATAACTAAATAACTAATTTGCCAAAAAAAAAAACTAAATAACTAAATTGGTTGCTGCGAGAGCAATAATACGTGAAAGTTGAGGTTCGAAACTTGTATTTCTCACTTTTCTACACATAGTGTACAATGCAACAATTAAATTATTTGACAAAAGAAAATAAGGAGGGTTTAATTTGGGCTTAAGTTGTTTAGCCTTCTACACTCGGCTCACTCTTAGGCCTAAACGACAACAAATTGGCGAGGTAAAACAATACAACTGTTTCTTTTCATACCCTCACATCTAAGACGTTAGAATCCAAACATGTAAAAAGAGAGTTTTTTGAAACTTTTTTTTTTACACATTTGTGTTCTAAAATCCAAACAAATAAAGGTCGTATGAGAAGTGCGGGGGTAGTAAAAGAAATTCATAAAATACTCCACAATTTTGAAATTATAAGAGTGTTAGGAACACTCTCTCTTTAGATTCTTTGACAAAAAAAATTACGTTGGGTTTTTTTTGGGTTTAAGTTGTTTAGACTTCTACACTCGACTCCTAGCGCTCCTAGGCCCAAATGACAACAAATTGGCGACGTAAAACAATATGACCATTTCTTTTTCTATCTCCACTTCTCATACATTAGAATCAAAACATGTAAAAAAGGAGTTTTTTGAAACTTTTTTTCTTTCACATTTGTGTTCTAAAATCCAAACAAATAAAGGTCGTCTGAGAAGTGTGGGGTAGGAAATGAATTTACAAAAGAGTTGTGTTATTTGAACAACCATTTTAACGATAACTTTTTTGACAACTATAAATTTACAAAGAAAAAGAAATATTGACACAAAAAACCAAAGCAATAGAGGAAGAAAGTAAAAACATAATGTGAGTATGAAATAGAAAGTTGTCACAAAAATTATCAAAAAATAGTTGTACACATATCATTTCTCTTCGCAAAATACTCCACAATGCTGAAATTAAAAGGGTGTTAGGAACACTCTTTCATTGAGTGAAACATATATGGATGCTACCACTTTATGTGAAATAATCTATTTCTAAAATGTGGGATCCATATTAACTACATCAAGAAAAATAGTGAGTCTCAGAACGGTAGTGTTATCAGTATTTCTCTTGAAATTATAATTCCACCTTTCCATATATATTGCTATTATAATAATAGCACATAGATGAGCTTATTTGCATTTTGTATTTTTAATCAAAGAGATAGTAGTATAGTTGATATTGATTACCTAAACCTTGTCTATCTTGAAAATACATGGTGAACAGTGTCAAGTGTATTTATGGTGAACAATAAAAAATAATTTGTCATTTTTTTTTTAACATAGAGAGGAATTTTGTAACACAAATTTTGAGTTGTGTCGTTAATCTATTTTACAATTTTTTTAAACATATACGTCATTAACCACTTTGACTGCTTTTTATTCTCTCAAGTGTTAATTTTAATGGCCTAGTTTTTCTTCTTAAAAAAGAAAACTACTTCGACTACTTCATTAAAAACAAAAGTGATTAACCGCATAATGTTGGTTTGATTGTCAAGTTTCTTAAATAAAGAAGGAGGTTAAAAAATACTAGCTATTGGAGAAGTTTAACACCGCTTAGTGTGGTGAAGCAAGGGGAAAACCAATGCTATATATTCGACTCTGGTTCTTTGTTTTTAGATGCACCAGTCAATAACACTTTTAGCTTATATCTGACTTAGTTTAAATATTTGTTTTACGAAAGCGTGGTTGTATTGGGACATGAGGAATGCTAGCGACACTCACTTTTGAACACTCTCTCTAACACTCACTCTTTTATTGGTTTAAATCATTGTGAGTGTACACTTTGGAAATAGAACTCACACAAAGTGGTGGGACATGCATGAATTTCATCCAATAAAAGAGTGAGTGTTAGAGAGAGTGTTCAAAAGAGAGTGTTGCTAGCATTCCTCATTGGGACATTGGGGCTAGAGTGAGAGAAGTCTATGTGTTGTAAGAATTTTCACATAGTAATAATTATCTATGCACATAATAATAGGCAAATTTTGTTCCTTTATGCAACTCTTGAGGCTCCTGTGTGTTAGGGTGTTATGGTCTGAATGTAATAATAGGCAATTCAATAACACGGAAAATTCAATTCATCAGTTGATTGAAAGGTTCAAATTCAATCTTATTGGTGGATGAAGGCGGCTAATGTTGTTTTTGTGTTAGGGGTTCATAGTTGGCTGACTTGCCCTCTCCTTTGTTTAGGTATAGGCTAGCTATCTTTTTGTTTTATTGGCCTCTTTTTTTCGTCTAAACATTTTGTGTAATTTTGCTCGTCTTCTTTTTGCACGCTTTGTGCGAAAGAAGCGAAGCTTTGGTGTTTATATATAAGTTTTTGCCTGTTAAATTTTTTTTTATCTATGCACATAGCAAAAAGCAGCTGAAAAAACACTTATCACCGTATAAATACAGTGGACAATAGCCTGTATTGTTGTCAAAATGGTCTGTTTCAATAGAATAGCTGTTTTTTAATATGCAACTTACATGATTATTGGTGTAAAAAAGGTACATTACTCACAAATTTTTATATTCTAAATAATTTTTTTTATTCTTATAAACTCCCATCTTACATGGTTTCAGAAATATTTTTCACTTACACTATATGATAATTTTGAAATAGGAAACCAATTGATGTCAGTCCCTATGGGCTATGTCACTTGCGCTCACAAACATCCAAAACCTAAACATAATTCTAGGGTTATCAATGCCAGCTAAAACTCACTCTTTCACATGTTGCTTCATTTGCTCAATTTCTCCTATATTACCATTTGAAATTTATAATCGACATATATTTTGTCGATTACTTCTTACACAACTCACCCCACATGGTATACTGCAAAAACCCCACCAGCACTATATAAACCCCTATTCGTCACAAGCATAACTCACACTCTCCTCTCTTAACCTCTAGTAGCTTACTAGTATTTGCAATATATAATACTAGCTATTACTACAAGAGAGTAACTAAGATGGCTTCCAAAACTTGTTCCTCCCTTGCTATTTTCCTCACAATCAACGTTCTCTTCTTTACACTTGTCTCTTCTTGTGGAACTTGCGGCTCAGGTCCAAACCCAAACCCTAAGCCAAAGCATAAGCCAAGCCCAAACCATTCTGGAGGCTCGAGCCATTCGGGTGGATCTAGCCCCTATGGTGGCTCGACCCCTTCCGGAGGCTCAAGCCCCTCAGGTGGCTCTAGCCCTTCAGGGGGAAGTGGCACCAGCTCGTGCCCACGTGATGCACTCAAACTAGGTGTATGTGCCAATGTACTAAATGGACTGTTGAATGTGACTTTGGGTCAGCCACCTGTGACCCCATGCTGCACCCTCCTAAATGGTCTTGTTGATCTTGAAGCTGCTGTGTGTCTTTGCACTGCCCTTAGAGCTAACATTTTGGGGATCAATCTCAACCTTCCCATCTCACTTAGCTTGCTTCTCAATGTTTGCTCAAGGCAAGCACCACGTGATTTCCAATGCTCCTAAGTACTAACTAATCCATCAACATGCATGGTGATCATATCAACGTATCTACTTTAATTTGCTTATTTGTTTTTAATTTTCGTTGCTTTTCTCAATTATCCATTTGATCAAGATTTCTTCATTGTATACTTGCATGGATGATTAACCTCTCGTTATTATTCCTTGGATTCAGTACTATTATCTGGTCAGATTGTCATGATAAATGTATTATTCCCGATGCAATTTGCTAGGGAAATTAAAGAAAGATGAATAACAAGTGTTATTTTTTATTCATTGAGTAATTATTTATTATATTTTTGCTTTGCTTTTTGGGTTTTTGGTCTGTTTAATTTCCATGCAGTGCCCGACATGAGAAAAACTAAATCTGGAAAAAATATATATAATACTGATGGGAAAAGCAAACAGACATGTAAACGCTGCAACGAGTCCGTGACTAATATGCAATTAAGCAGAAATTATATATAAAAAAAATACTACTATTATTATGCAATTAATTAAGCATTATTTTTATATTCTAAAAAACATGAAAAACACTCTGATTGATATTTATTAGAAAGTTAAAAATGCATTGAAGGGAGTAAAGGGGTCGTTCAATCTGTGTGCGAAACTAAACACAAGTTTTAGTTCACTGAAGGAAACAATTACAACACAAGTTTTAGTTCACATAGTGTAAATGGTTCTGCATTACCATATAGGCAATTTGTTTAGGATATTACATTTGTGAGTGCGAGTTTCTAGTGGGTCTTGACACTTCGTCTCCGAACAAAAAAATTCAAAATAAATCCCAATTAAACCACCAAATGCAGCAACCAACCAAAACAAGATATAATTATTTTGATCACCACAAATATTAAATAGAAATCAAAACTAGCTTTGCATAAGACCTAACTCAACTAAAAATGTCAATATTGCTATGTTAAACGTCTTCGGTCGGGTTTAAACTCGAAACCTCGTAGTTGTGTGTCTTTAGATTGTGTTTGCCAATTCTTCTACGGACAAAAAATAAAATAGAATCAAAACTAGCAAATTTAAGAACATCCTCCCATCGTCTTTAAATATAAGACCCATAAATTATAAGACCCGTAAATTAAATCACGAGAATTAAAAAAATGATAGTAGTATAAAATTTGTTAACAATTGATATTTAAAAAAAAAAAAACAATGTTACCCTTCAAGAGATATATCAATTAGATAATGTTTCCATCATAGTGTCCATGAGTGTCGGTTCAATGATAAAAATTTAACTTTGTAATATCGAGTGCATATTTCTTACGGGAGAATAGTAAAATTGTTATTACGGCCACCAATATTAATACAATTAAAAATTCTTAAACGATCTCATAAAAATGGGACAAAGAAATTTATTAATAAGATCTTATATTTAGAGCGAGAACGGTAATATTACGTTTCGTTAACCATAAATATGCTCAAAATAAACGCATGAAGTAAAGGGGGAGGAGATGATTCCTTTCTATTTTTTGTTCACCTCGGTTTTGGAATCTGTGTGGAATTATCATGTGTGATAAATATGGTATTTTACGCTGATTTTTCTACACATGTGGTGTTAAAGATGTTTTTAACACTAAATTCCATGATTTTACACTAGTGTCGCTATACCGGGTGTAAAAGGTAACCTCACGCTCACGTTTTCCTATATAATTGGTGTAAAAAGGTGTTTTTAAACACTATTTTTCCTTATTTTACTTTGTTTGTCGCCCAAAATAGGTGTAAAATGTATTTTTTTTTTAATTCTCTTTGTTCAACAATTCTCTCTAACACCTACTCTATCATTGAATGAAATTCATGCAGGTTTACCATTTTATGTAGGACTCATTTTCTAAGTGTGAGATCCACATTATTTTCATCAAATAAGAAAGCGAATATTAGAAAGACTGTTGGAAAGAAAGTGTTTTTAGCATTCCTCATAAAAAAATGAGTGTGGGTCACATAAAGAAGAGATCAAAGGAGAATAACGAAGGAGAGAAGCCACATAGAAATATTGTGGACAAATTGCAAAGGAGAAGACGTTACAAGAAATAGAAAAATGAAAGAAGAATGAAAGTTATTGAAAGTGGGACGACAAAGAGCCTGCATGAATTGTGATGATGACAATATACGATGAGTGCGAGCGAGTGAGGGTTAAAAGTTTATGCGTGTGAGCATGAGAGAGACTATGAGTACGAGAGTGAAAGAGGGATGAGAGTAAATAAAAATAAATAGTCAATTTCATCCCTAAATTATCACTCTTTTACCAATTTACTCTCTGAACTATTAAAATGAACTAAAAGGTCCTTAAACTTTGCTCTCATCCATCATATTCATTCTTTATTTGATTCACACTCTTTCTCAAACCCTAACACTTATTAACCGTTCAATTTGGCCCTCCTTCCATTATGCTCAGAGAGAACCAAAAACCTTTGTTTTTCTCACGGTCATTGAACCTTTTCTTTTCTCGCTTACAACCAACTAGATCACCACTCCACGTGCAGAAGTTTGTTGTCTAGGTTTTGTGATATTACTAGGTTCGTCGTTCAAAATTTTCCTTTTTCATGTTATTGGTTTTCACTTTGGTGAGTTCACACTTGTGCTCAGGGTTTTCATGTTGACCCATAACTTCTCATCGGTTTTGAGCTTAAACCCATAAATTGCAAAACTTTCTTAGTGAGTGATCCTCCAACTACGATTAAAGCAAAGTATGTTTTGCAATTTGAAAATGAGTAGTTAGAGAAGATATTGTGGATTAGAGAAGAGAAGATAAGAGGTATTCAACATTAAAAAAAAGAAAGTTTATGGACTAATTATTGGTTGTCTTTTATGATAACTTATTGACTAAACTGATGTATTTTTATAGCGTGGAGTCTACTAATGCTCACCTTAACGAAATAGTTAACCATAAATAGTTGGATAAGATAGTAATATGTGAACCTTTTAGTTGATTTTAATAGTTTATGAATTAAATTGGTGAGAAAAATGATGGTTTAGGTACGAATTTGTATGCTTATTCTGGAAGAAAAAAATTTATAGTTCACACCTGTTTTCGCCACAACCGATGTAAATTGTTTGTTCAATTATTTCTTTTTTAAAATGTTTATACAACTTATGTAAAATTTTTATGCAAATTACACCAGTATAGTTCAAAACTGGTTTAAAATGTATACTTAATTATCTCTATTTTAAAAGAGTGACACATTAAAAACGAAATTTTCCTCAAAACCAATGTAACATATGCTAACACATTTTGCTAAAGCATATACCAAACTCTTCATATCTTATTTCGTTTGACCAATCCTTTGTAATAAGAATAGTACAGTCAAAGAAGATACAAGGAATGACAATTTCAAAACCAAGCCAAACATAAAAACATGACCAAACGATGTAGAAATTTAGACACGTAACACTACAATAAATATAAAGGTTTAGAAGCCAACCAACCCTAAAAAATAGAGCAAATACAATGAAGAGACTTTCATTTTATCAGGCATGCACGCATCGAACAAGAGCTAGTCAAAACTTATTTCTAACGAAAAAATCACTTGAAAACCATTTCGGACGGACCATTTCACTCGAAAATACTTTTAATAGAAGAATCATTCGGATAATTATTCTGAATTATGATGTGCTAGCCATGAAAATATAAAATTCAAATATTAGAATGTTTTCGATGAATTTGTCCGTCAGAAAAGGGTTTTTTTCTTCAAACAATTTGATTATTAACTTCAGAAAAGGGTTTTCTTCTTTACTTTTTGAATCGGTAAATTGAATGCATAGAGTTTTTGATAAGGATTATGTTATCCATGAACTTTGAGAAAATGTGTGTTCAACAATTTATGGTGAAATGATGTTTTTAGAAGAGAAATGATATTTGAATATCCATTTAGTGACAACTTTCTCTCTCATACTCACATTATTATTTACTTTCTCTATATATTGCTTTGGTTTTCGTGCCAATACTTTTTTTTTTTTTAAATTATGATTGTCAAATAAGTTGTTACCAAATTGGTTGTTCAAATAACACTCATGTTTCTAAAATGATGATACATGTGCTTACACAATACTAGAAGATGAAAACTGAAAAATAATTGTTTTCTTTTTTGACTCATACATTTGCTACTTCACATTTTTTGGCGTGAAAAATGACGTCAAGGACAAAATAGAGGAATTTAAAATTCAGGGACTAAAATTAGATTCTGCACATAATTCATATTACTGCACCAAAATCATTACTCCCTCCGTCCCTTGCATCTATTGCATTTTTCACATTTTTTAAGAAAAATTGTCTGTGTAATTAATGTGTCTGTTTTGTGTATTAATATTACGAAATCGTCCTTTGTTTATATGTATATTAAATTTAACTTTTCATATTTCAAGACAAGATAATAGTATTAATTAGGAGTATGTTTAGGAAAATAATAATAATAAATGCTTCTAATAATTTAAAAAGATGTTTACATTTAGGGACAAAAATAAAATCAAATGAATGCTTAAATATAGGAATTGAGTGACTATTTATGCAATAGTACTATCTGTCTCAAATATCGAAATAATTTCACTTTATTAAGCTGGATATCTCATGATTAAGGTCCATTATTCCTTGAAATGTGCAAATTTGATTTCGACACAAGTGAGTCATTATTTGAATTTCCAAAAATTATAGAAACATTCCATCAAATAATTAAAATTAAAATTAGAAATTCATTAAAGACTTCAACTAGAAATTACAGTTACAAAATAAAACTGCATTTGCAGTAAATGATGAGTTACTACTTAATTAGCAAGTAACAAACAACACACAATTAATCAAGAGTAACACTTAATTAGGAGCACTGGAAATCAGTGGGTGGAGTCTTCTCACAAGCATTAAGGATCAAACTTAGTGAAATAGGAATATTAATATTAATTCCAAGAATGTTAGCTTTGATGGCAGTGCAAAGACAAACTGCAACTTCAAGATCAACTAGCCCTTCTAAAATAGAGCAACATGGGTGTTCTTGTGGTGACCCAATAACTGCACCAATTGGTCCATTAAGCAAATTAGCACACACTCCCAATTTGAGTGCATCTCTTGGACAACTCTTTGTGGAAGGACTTGTGCTTGGGTAAGGGAATGGATTTGGATTAGGGTTAGGTTTCGGACAAAAAAAACAACCATTTGCCATTGCAAAGAAAAGCATATTGATGATGGAAAAGAGAACAAGAGTTGAAGATCTAGAAGAATTCATAATTAATTAGCAATAAAATATATGAAGCTAGAAATGTTTAATTAAAACTGTAATTGTGTGAAGGAGGATTGACTGATGCTGTTATTTATAGTGTAAAAAGGTAATTGTATTTTATGATGGTAACAAAAATCATGTGAACCAACCAACCTGTCTTGGATTTTAACTGGTAGTGAAAACGAATCAACATAAAAGAATAAAATATTCCCACTTTCCAATAGTAAATATTATTTGTTTAATTGATTATGATATGAACCAATTGGCATGTGAGTATAGCACTCCCGTGAACTTCATCATACATGATATGATGTGCATGGAACGACCTGTTAATTGATTCCCATTGGTATGTTTGCTTTGATCTCTCATATTTTATATTCAAATATATAGTAGTATAGTACTATCCCTCAAAAAAATAGTAGTATACACTACTACTAAGGACAATTTATTGTAAAAAAATATATATTTGAAGTTTAAAGTTTGTATTAGATTAATCTCTTTTAATTTTTTTGGTTTTAAAATTTATTTTTAAGTTAGTAAAAGTGTGTATCTAATTGTTTAAATTATAAAACATATTCGCCATTATTTATTTTCCATCAAACTCGATTAAACAGATTTTATGTGGATGTTTATAACTAAGTTGATAGGTCAAAATTCATTGTTTTCAATGTTAGAATTCATAGATGAATTATCTCATCTTAATTTGAAATAAAATCGATCAGTTATTTGATTTATAATATTGTTGATGAAGTACTCATCTATAAAATTAAGTTTGAATTGAAAAATATTAAAAGTAAAATTTATATAAATAAATAGGCAAATGTTAACTTGTGTCTCAATAATATATTAAAGAACTCATTATAAAAATATACGTATCAAAAATTGTGCATTCAACTTCTTAAAAATTAAAATATTACGTTTTCTAATGCAAAGTTGCTATTTTTGAAATCCTTAACATGTACCCTTAAGACACAAGTTAGCATGACCCAAATAAATAATCATATTTAGGTATACAAATAATTAATTTAAAACAATTTTTTTTTTAAAAACTAGTGCAACTACAAACGTGAACATAAAAGACCTTAGGATTTATTTGGTATAAAAAAAAGAAAAAAAGAAATGAGAATGAGTGCCTTAAAGGCACTCTTTAAGAACTTTAGATGATAAGTTTTTATAGTAACATATGTATTCAATTCATCGGAAATTAAAATATAAAGTTTTTCTAATAAATTGTTTCTTAATTGAGTATCCTTAAAGAGTATTTTTAGGACTCTTGTTAAAAAAGAAAAGTCCCTCTAAAATAAGGACAACTTTTGTGCGGTGCCCTATAATGACACGCATCAAAATTATAAGAGATCCTTGGTTTTTCCTTTGGGTTAAATATGTTTTTTATTCCTATAAATATGTCAAATTTTCATTTTAGTCCCTCTAAAAATTTTCTTCAACTTTCAGTCGCTCAAAAATTTTCCAACTTCACTTTTGGTCCCTCCTTTAAAGTAAACTCATATGTAGAATTTATATTTTTGAATAAAATTTTGTAGAAAAGTTCATAATATTATAAGAATCTCTCCAAAAAAAATTAGAATTTTTCAACAAAACATAAATTTAATATGAATTTTTATATTTTTTGCGGTTAAAAATTCATATTAAATTTGTGTTTTGTTAAAAAATTCTATTTTTTTTACAATATTCTACACATTTCTGTACAATTTTAATAAAATACAAAAGTTATTGTAAAATTAGGGACCAAAAATAGTTATTGAAAATTTTATAGGGACTAAAAGTTGAGAGAAAATTTTAAAAAGACTAAAATGAAAAGTTAGTATATTTATAAAAAAAAATATATATTTAACCTTTTCCTTTCAGAAAATCATGAAACTATGTTCAAATGTTTCCATCTGTCAAAAAGAAATGTTCATATGCTTCTTAAATGAGTATTTAACAACCGCAGCTCAAGGCAAGTTGGCATTACGCGCTAATGATATATACACACACTATCCATTATTTTTATAATTTAAAAATTAATATTTTAAATTTATTCATTAAGTGATCTATATGGTATATAATAAAGACCATATATCATTAATTGAATGAATCTAAAATGTTGATTTTTACTTGTAATAGTGACTAGACGGTGTATATCACAATATGGTTCCATAGTGGGGTGAATACTATATTTTTTTAATTTCGTATGTGGTGCAAGAATTGACTAATTTGAGAGGATTAATTTTGCCTCTAACTTATGAAGTCGTATTTTTAAGGTCAGAGTACAGCTTAATATGAACTTGTCCTTCAAAATTGACATTAGAGAAATCAAACTCGAGATCTTGAGATAAACACACTTCAAGATCCAAAGTCAACAATGAACACTAATTACTATTTGTACTTGCACACTCCTCCTCTCTCCCTCCCTCCCTTCCCCTCTCTCACACACACTCGTGCATAATAAGTTCTTAGTGCAAAGCGTGAGCTTTATTTGCAAATCCAACGGAGGATTAGTCTCATATACATGGAAGTAATATGGTTACAAAAAGTTGAAGTTGAAGCTTTTGAGAATTGAACAATATATGCAATACTCTAAATTATATGGGTCATAACATGAAGTGTTTGTCAAGGAAATCAAAATTAATAGTTTTCATCGGAAGCAACAACTTTTAAAAATTTTAAAAAGTTAAATTTATCATTTTTTTATCAAAACAATAATTCTATTTCATACTTTTAACTAATATTATCAAGACGCTTTTTAGCATTTTCTTAAATTTAAAGATAAATTGTAATACGATAGTAAGATAAAGACAAATTGTAAAACGATAGTAAGTCGTGTAACTTTATCATAATATAAATTTGAATGTTAGATTATAAATTTATATTGGTTAAAAAAGCGTTTTACTTTTATTTTTTATTCGTACAAGAAAAAAAGTGTTTTTACTTATTTTAACCAATATCATAAAATGCTCTTGTAAATTTTAACGAATATTTGTATGCTTGACTAAGTCAGAATCTAAATAATAATCTGTTATACTCGTTCATATAGAATTTTTGAAATCATATTCCCTAATATCAATTTAAGTTATTATTAAGCATGAGCAAGTGTGCACATTTTATTAATTGAAATTGATTAGTGATATGGTTATATGAAAACCCTTGTTATTAATTTAAAAAAAAAGAGTTGGTATAATTTTTCTTGCCTTTATTCATTCATCAAACCTCATGGGATAATTTAAAGTAGAGTGAATTATACTCCCCTCCCCTAAAAGAAGCTTAAATTATATTTCTCTCTCCTCTTATGTTAAAATATACATCCCCTCTCTTGAAAAAATAAAATTTATACTCCTCTCCCTTTTGGGATGCTTGAATTACAACCCTCTCCCATAATAATTAAATATGCATTACACTTTAACTTATTTTCACATAAATATATTTTTTTTTAATAAATCAAAATGAGATACAATTACTACCAGACTATCCTTCCGGCACAAGGTGTGCCGAAGAAAATAGCCAAAATATACGAAGGAAGTTCACAAAATAAAAACAGGTTAGCCAATACCCGCACAAAGAAAAATATTTTTGAATAAATATTTTTATGATTTTGAATCACCATTTAAGAAAAATAAATTCATTTTTTTATGATTTAAATGTCAATGATAAATAAATTTAATAAATTTTGTTATTAAATTTATAATTTAGAGTATAAAATTCACTTTTAAATAACCACACTTTAAAGACTTAAGTAATTTTTCACATATTTTAATTTTATTTTGTGTTATTTTATATTTTATACTTTAAAACTATATGTTAATGAAATAGTGAATAAAAAATAGTGAAAAATGTGCATTCGAACTTTGATTATATTAAAATGAACTCACAATACTATTTTTCTTCGAAGTATGTTAGATTATTTTTTTGCTAGAGTATTAGAAATAAAAAAAATTTACGGGAGTAAAGTGTAAATTTTAAGATAAGAGGGGAGGAGAATGTAAATCAAGCTTCTCTCACGGGAGAGGAGTGAAATCTTTTCTAATATGTTTTGAAAAAGAGGGGACAAAATTGTATATTTTAACATAAGAGGGGAGGGGAGTATAATTCAAGTATGTTTCATGGAAGAGAGTGTAATTTACTCATTAAAGTATTATTACAAACACAAAATGATTGGCTGCCCTTGGTTGAAGGAAACAAACTACAAAATATAGCAGATTGTCAATAACAGAATACAGTAATTATCAATTTATCATAATAGAATATGAAGGCTAACATTTGCATGACTCATCTTCTAATTCTTCAAGCAACACCCGATGGCCTTCTAGTAATCCTTTTGACAAGAAATCAACCAATAGCTCTTTATTTTTCTAGCAGATTGTCATAATAACAGAATAGAGTGATTATCAATTTATCATAATATTTTTCTATGGGTTAATGTTTCAAAGGGAGTTCACGTATCATAAAAAAATGGGATTGAAATATAAAAAGCAATAATTTTCAGGGACTTGAATGAAAATGCATTGACAATTACAATGTCTTTCAATTATAATCGCTGATTTATGAAAAATATTTGAATTTAATCATATCTCATATTAAAATTCATACGAGTAATGATTTTTTATTTTTTTTACAAAAATAAACAACATTTATTCATTTAAATTGATATAGTACATCGATAGACTACAAATTCAAAGCCATTAAAATAAAAAAGGATGAACCTACGAACTCACAACATTCATGTTAATAGCATAAAACAGAATAGTATCTATGTCTACAAATATGACTATATTCAATTCTCCGGAATACTCGTGTCTCCATATCTGTAACATTGACGACGTCAAAGTCATTGGTTGAATCTGCACTTGTTCAAAGCTAATATTTTAACTTGAATCAAATAAACACCGCATTAGGACGATAAATCACAAACATATCACACAAAGACGGAAAATAAAAAACACACAATATAAAGATGAGAAATAAAAACAAATAGGGTTATGCAATTAAAGATGAAGAAATCACAAAAACAAACTAAAAGAGAAAGAAAACACAATTCAAATATGTGATTTTGGATCAAGATTGACCCCTAAATTACCATTTTTTTAGATATCAAATAGAACAAAAGTGGTGACGGCTGGAGTTTGGAAAAGAAAAGAGAGAGATATGTGTTTCTGTGAACTATTATTGCATCAAACTCTATTATCACGTGGGTAATGATTTGTGATTAATTAATGGTATACATTTTTATAGTGACAATATAAAGAAATTATTATCCAAATATAATTTCAAACGCGTTTTCAAGTAATCACTATAATTTTATAAAAAAAGAAGAAGAAGAAAGTAATCACTATAATTTGATAAGATAAATTTGTTTATTAGTTTTTTTAATCCAAGAAACTTATAATTTAATTGAATGAAGGTTAAATAACTAAATATAGGCAATCTTTTGTTTTTTGGGCAGAAAAGAAAGACAAACTCAAGTCTTAATTTCGTAATTAAATAATTATGTACATTTGTGTTCACACAAATTATTTTAAGATCGAGATCTTCAGCCAGATGTTTAAGAGCTGATTAATAGTACAGATGGAGCCCATTTTTGTTAAACGATGCCCGTGACTCTAATTTGTCCATACTTCATAAAATGATTACTATTATCATCATCATATTATAAGAAAAATGGATACCAAAACGCGTTGAAAACTTTTATTTTGCTTTTAAAAGTAATTAGCACTCAAGGTCACATGCTAATCTGAAAAATGGATCTATTTTAAGATAAATGTCAAGTCAATAATAATTGACATGTCTAGAAAGGGTTAAAAGGAATATAATGTGAACGGTTACATGAATGAAAATGTGTGGGGTAGGGTCTCTAAGTGTTATAATGCATAGTTGGTATCACTCCATTACACTTATATTTATGGTGATACCAAATATGTAAATACTATTCGACTCTATATCTACAGTTTGGGAAAGTACATTTAGCTGAATTTATATCCACATTTACAATGACTATAATATTTGTGCAAGTATCTATACATATCTATTATATGTATTTTGACTAACATAAATCAATAAGTCACGACATATATATCATGTTAACATTATGAAAATAATATCTAATGATTCTTGGTATTGATTATTAAGATATAAACTAAAATATTAAATTTATTCAAAACATTTTAAATGAGTAGTAAGTAGTATTACGGAACATGTATTTGGTGAATTCTATGTTTATATTGTAAATTGTATCATAAAATGTTACATGTTGTGTAGATCACTTGTGCTTGTGCTATTGAAAAGCTTAAAATGCAAAGATTTCAATAAAATGAGTTGTCATGATATTGTTGTTGCTTTTAAAAAAATGATATCGTTATTAAATCCATTAAAATATTGTTATGGCAGTTAAAACAAATTTAAAAACTTCAAAGTTAAGTTACATTAATGATGGACAAAATCTCATTACTTGTTTGGTTTGAGTCTTTGAGAGTTTCCTTATAATAAGTTTTATTTTAGTGTGGAATTAGTTACCATTAAATAAATTAATAAAATTAACCAAACTAAAACCAATACAAACTAATTTCACACCAATAATAAAACTAAGTTTATACGGATAAACTCCAACTCTCAAACCAAACTCTATAAAAAAAGTTATTTACTTTTTAATCTTCCATAGTCCCATCTCTCTTTCAAGATACTTTTTAGCCGTACCTCAAAACGAAAAATGGTCATATAATAATTCGGAGCTAGACGATAACCTATGTAAAAGTGTAAAACCTTGCCAAAATATCATTACAATCAAGATTTGATATATAGCAACCAGAAGTCTTTAACAAGAGTCACCTATGTTGGTCCATTCAACATTTCAAAATAAGGAAACATCTCCTGGACTGCTATCAAAGATTCCAAATTCATCCCGTTCCTCTTCAGGGATGCAAAGTCCACAGGAGATTCACTCTGAACTTCGAATGAATCAAGTGGGATGACCATTGTCTTAGGCTTTATCTGAGTATTGGAACAGCTTGAACCAAAAGTTTGTTTAGAGCTTGAGGAAGCCATTGATGAACTTTGAAGGTTTTGGGGGTTCTAGGTTTATCTTAGGCTTATCTGGTTTTTAATTTTTTTTTCAACCCTTTAAGATTTTGTGACGCAAACGACAACGAATTGGCAAGAACAAACAAACAACATAGGTTATAAATCTGGGATAATACATACATAATATATTGCCTATCTTGAAAGGAACCACAAAAAGATATATAGCAACGACAACGAGAACCAACTAGATAGTACTAAAATTATAATAATATCACCAATATGCATAGTCATAAACATAGACTAACAGAGGATTTGTGAAATGGTCGTGTTTTCATGTTATAAAGAAGTATTTAAATTTCTTTTTGGTACAGAAATAAGTATTTATTTATTAAAGGTATATATTTACATACTAAAATGTTCATTTGATATTATAAAATGTACATATCCCCAATTTGGAGATTAAATTGATCATATGTGGGCTCCAAGCCTCCAATATCTATTTTTCTTTCCGTTTTTTGTTTCCACATTCATCAAACTGAGAAAAGTCTTTTAGAAAACGAGTTTCCATCGTCGATTTTCCATTTTCACTGTGCTTAGTGCCTTCAAAATGATACATTAAAATTCAAAACGATAAACTCATGCAATACATATATATAGCGCCGACTCTTTTTCCGCTCATAGGTTTCTATACTTTCCACAAAAATTTTTTTGACATATTTGAGTTACATTATGTTAAATGTGGATATCTCTCACAATCGTAATTTAAAGATTTATCCTTTACATTATGATAGTATAGTGCTTATGTTAGACCGAACTTCCGTGGTCGTATTTGACTTCTTTAAACCGTTGTTGCCATTAAAAAAAATATCTTAACCATAATCTGTATTTATCTCTCTCAAAAAATAACATGTTCATCCTTAATTTAGATTTTATATGTGTGTGTGAGGTGAATATAGTACAAAACCTTTATGATAGAAGCTTTGATTATTGATGTAAGTTGCACATCAACACACTAGCATCCAAAACTTATTTTAAGGGTATATACTATATACACTGCCAGCTAAAGCTCATGGTTTTTTTTTCTAACATGATTGCATCATAAGCTTAACTTATCTCAACCCCATTTAATTTTTTTAATATAGCTATTATTGCTTAGGGTTAGTTCCTACTCAACTCACCCCACTTGGCGTTCCAAAACACCATCAACACTATATAAACCCCCATTACCTCTAAATCATATTCACAACCACTCTTCTTCTCTTAATTAAGCTCTAATAGCAACTTAGCTAGTACAAGAGTAATTTAATTAAGATGGCTTCCAAAACTTGTTC
>Ga0315914_1003210_pt1 | contig 24904 bp, 13 predicted proteins | sample MpolenodulesMG_FD_203920 | JGI IMG/M metagenome (GOLD analysis project Ga0315914, IMG submission 203920) | Medicago polymorpha root nodule microbial communities from Los Angeles, California, United States - elongated nodules | ecosystem: Host-associated > Plants > Roots > Nodule | place: USA... | reverse complement strand
CGTAACATCAAGGATTACGTGGTAAATCAATAAAAAAAAAAAAAAAAAAAACTGTTGCATAAACTAGCGACTTTAAAGGGGATGTTTTGTCGATGTAAATTAACCTTACACGTGCATTTTATGAGAATCGACTATTTTGAAATGTCAGTCCATTTTTGTAACTGAATCTTAAAAGGAAATTGTTGTTTTTTATGAACAATTCTTCAACGAAAGCGAAGAACAGCTTATTAGTTCCTATTTCACCCACTCCTCCTCCCGTGTGTTGCGTCAAATTCAACTGAAAATTGGTTTGGCTTTTATTATTTAAGTCACACGTATGTGTTTTCGTTAACATATCATTCGTAACATACATCAATGCCGATCTTAAAATAAATGATATGAAATTGCAAAACAATGAATTATTATTTAATCTCTAAACAAAATATACGGCTTTTCTGAAAACTCTTCTTCAAACCAAGCTCAACCCAAATTGCATTTAAGCGTTGAAACATGAATACGAGGTAGCTAGCCAATTTCCTGTTTAATCACAAACAGAGTAACAACCAAGTATCTGTTTGGATAAACAGCTTATTTGCAGCTTATAAAACAAGCCCTAGTCATGATAAGCACTTATGTATAAGCTTATAAATGCTATTTCTATAGGAAAAGATAAAATAAACTTCAATTTTTTTTTTTTGTTTTCATAAATTCTTCATATCACAAAACTTGTGTCAGCGGATAAAGCTGAAATAAGCCAATCCAAACATGCCCTAATTCTAAACCTCATAATAATCATGATTTTTTAATATTTATGCAAAAATTATAACAAGAATTCTTGAATAAACTATCGAAGAAAAATTAGATAATTTGATATAAATAAGGAAAAGGAGAAGAAAAGAAGAGGCGTGAACCTTGTGGCGTTTCCATGAGAGGAATTGGTCTTGTGTGAGAGAAGCTCTTATTGGTCTCTCTTCTTCTTTCTTTTCACTTTCTGCTCCCATCGCGTTCTCGTTTTTTTTTTTTTTTTTAATTAAGATTAAGATTATAAGGTGTTGAATTGAAAGAAAAATAAATAAATACCCATAATCTCATGGCGTACCATTTTGCCCTTTATTTGAATTCACTATTTTATAAAATCAGATTTTTTTTTACGGAATAAAATCAGATTTTACGAGGATTAAAAAATATGATTTTATTTTATAAAGAATAAAAATGAAATTCTTTTCAATTGAATTCTTCTGCTAAATTATCCGTTTTTTAATCAATTAAATTATCGTTAATCAACTCTTAGTCGTTGATGGTGTGGCACATTACATATCACACACATCCACCTAATATCCACACAATTACCACTTAATTTTTTATTTACTAAAACAAAATATTTTTTAATAATTCAAAATTGAAATGTCTCGAATCTCTTAAAAAAAAATATATAAAATGAGAGTGTAAAAACATCAGAAGCATATTTCTTGCTGTAACACCAAGTGATGTAAGGCATGTGAGCCATCCGATCAAATTTCAGTGGCTGAGATCAAAGTGTGTGAAAACTGATAGAACATTCTAAACCGTTGGATCAATGTTCAATGGCTAATATCTACCACTGCGTGAAGCAGTTACAATAGGGGATCCAGGTCCAAAAACATCGCATTACTACCATAACATCTCAACTATATGTTGTCACCTCATATTAACCACGTATCATTTGCAACACTTTAAAATGTTATTAATACCAAAGATAAAAGATATATCATACTTATTTATAATATGAATAACAATGTTAACAAATTGTGTCAACCCTAATTCTGATGGTTTTGGCTCCAACTGTGCTGACCGTTGGATGCATCTATGTAGATCTCCATGTAATCCTTTTGTTCCCAATAAATTGGATTCTAACTATTTTGGCGCCTTGCATTTGATGTTGTTTGGAAACGCTTTGCTTCACCTTTTTTCTTTTTTTACGTCATTATTACTAACACAATTCACTATACAATGATACGGCTTTCTAATATCCCTCATTTCTGATTGATTTCAATGCATACATTGAATGACTGTTATTGTAATGCACACGCCCACCAACCATTGCTATCCCAAACATTATTGAATGTCTTGCAGTTTTCCAAGGATTGGTTCTATCAAATGAAGGGTTTTTGTAGGCTATATATTCAGTCAGTAATGTCCGGAGTTCCTAATCGTTTGCAGACCCATAACAGCGATGGCTCACCACCATAACATTCAAGCCATGCTTTCGTATCACATGTTGATTGGTGATTATATTATATTTCTTTGTTTTACATTTGTTTCATGCATCTCTTCTTTACTGACAGTTGATGTGTTGCGCAATTTTCAGCACCTTTGGACCCCAATCCAACTACTGATATGGAGAGGAGGATCAATGAGCTTCGTCTAAAATATCGGACATACATGGTTGAGATTGATGTGGAATATGTGAGTGGTCTACCTACTATATGATTGCATTTTATATATAAATTCACTTACTGTTTTTTGGTTTATAACAATACCAAATTCGAATTTGTTTTTTTTCCAGGGATCTATCACGTCGCCAATGATTTTCACATGATTTTGGAGACCAGATACATCAATATGTAACTCCGGTAGACCCAAACAACAATCGCTTTGAGGTATTGGTTGAAAAAAATAACCAGCTTAATTTTAAGGGTGCGTATGGCCTAGCTTTTTTAGGTTATAAAAGCTACTTTAATATTAAAAATAAGAAATTAAAAAAATAAAGCTAAAGTCGTTTGGTTATTTTGATAAGAAATAAATCATGAGTTAACAGGTTTGCCAAAGTTTAAATATAATATAATCATGAGCTAAAGTTTAAATCTGATCATTTCTAAGATAAGAACTGAATGGATTAAGATTGAGAGGGATAAAGATTTTGTAGAATTTAAGGAAGATGAGTAGCAAAGTGTTGTTACTCAGAGGAACACCATTATCGTTATCATTGTCGAATCCGAAAATCCAACATAAGTTGTTACAGTTTCGTAGGTTGTCTTAAAAAACAAATTGTTCCTCTCTTGAACCTCCGAATGCGTCTCATTTGGCAAAAACAGCTCATATCTCTCTTACCCCAACTGAGGTTTAAGAATTTGGTCCTATAACTCAGCAGTTGATAGCCTGGTTTGGACAGTTGCAGGGTGTTGATCTGCAAAGCATTGAGCCCTCTATAAGAGCAGATACCGAAAATAATTTGCGTGAAAATACTCCTGAAACATTTGACCAAAGGGATGCCATCATCACTTCCCTTCCAAGCTATGAAGAGCCTTACATTAAAGTTCTAAAGGTCCTAAATGTGGACTAAAGTTGCTTAAATGAGTTATTTTAATAAAAAGAAACTCATAGCAGACTATTGTCCTGTACTTTTAACTTCTTTCTTATTTATATGTGCTAGCGCTTATTTTGTATTTTCATGATGGATATATCAGTTCACGGACTCTGTACTAAAACAAATTTTAAAATCTTCAATTCTTCATCATTATAATATTTGACAATTAAATAAAAAGATAAGAACTGAATAATATTTTAAATATAATATATTTTTTAGTTGTTTAGAAATAACATTTTTCTAAAACAAATTAAAGAAAATATTATGAATTCTATAAAAGTGCAATGAGAAATACATTTCGTAGATAATTTTTTCAAACACAATTTTTTTTGTTGAAGAAATTAAACACAAGATTTTGTAATATATTGCATATTATATATTATAATTATTACATGAGTATACTTTAGTATATCGTTGTTATATTTTAAATAAATAGCTTTTGCAATATGTAAAATATATAATAATACTTTATAGATTTGTTATTTCAAAAAAAAAATGAATAATAATAATATATAATTGTTGGTGCTTGGTTTCGAAGGGAATGCCCAAAAAAAAAAAAAAAGGCGCTTGCCTTCAAAAGTTGAAAATTATTACCTTTTCTCAATCTCCTTGATGCATTGTTTTCCTTCATTACAAACAAAAAAAAAAGTGCTTGATTCTTTAGAGCTTCTTTCTATTTATGTTTGGCTGAACTTCTTTAGAGCTTCTTTCTATGTCTATGTACATTGATTTTGCTTATTTATATTGTGTAGATCTTAATGAACCAATTTTTGAATATCAACCCTTAAATCCAAATGGTCCTGACTACGTGAATAACGACATAGACATGAATGATGAGGGTACTTAACAATTTTATTTATATTCATTCATCTTAAATCAACCATTTTCATATTTCTCTATCGTATATGTTATACTTTTCAATGCCATGTTATATTTGTTTTCCATTAAATTCCAGCAAATGAGTCTGAAGATGATGTTCATGATGACATGCACGAAGGTGAATTTATACCAGAAAACTTGGGGTTCCTGTTATGCTATCGAGGAACTTGGACATATCTGATGGCCTATGCAACGGAACACGTTTGATAATTACAAGAATGGGGAGATATGTTTTAGAAGGAAGAGTAATATCGGGAAGCAACATTAGTGATAAGGTATATGTGCCCCGACTATCATTGCAACCTTCAGACACCAGAATTCCATTCAAATTCCAAAGGAGGCAGTTCCCTATTACGGTTTGTTTTGCAATGACAATTAACAAAAGTCAAGGTCAGTCACTAAAACAAGTTGGTGCCTACCTACCGCAACCAGTATTCTGTCATGGGCAATTATAGGTTGCAATATACAGGGTCACATCAAGGAAGGGTTTGAAAATTCTCATAACGGATGAAAACGGTGATTGCATCGACAACACAACGAATGTTGTATACAAAGAAGTCTTCCAAAATGTGTAAACATATATCTAAACAATTTTTTAGTATTTCGATGGTAGCTTATTTTACACAATATGAATGAAAGCATTTGAGCTGATTTTGCACCTTACTTCATTCAAAACCAGTAAATGTTTTATGTTTGTATATTGCTTCATTTTATAACATACCATATATGACCCGTGCGATAGCACGGATAGGGGATCTAGTACAGTACTTGGGGGACTGAAATTTATCATTTACTCCATTAAAACCCTAAGGAAAATGGAATAAATTCTGAGGAAGTGAAAGAGAGCACGTAGCAAATAACTAAAACACCAACAGGGACCCTTAAAAAAATCTATTTAGGGAGGCTATACTTATTCTTATGAAAAACATCATAAATATAAGTAGTGTTCAAATTGCAAGCACACCATAGTAACAATAGATGAACTGTTCAGTGTCCTCGTGAGCTTAACTCAGTTGGTTTGGACAATGCATAATATATGCAAGGTCTTGGGTTCAAACCTTGGTCACCACAAAAAAAAAGATGAACTGCTCGATGAATTATCTCAAGAGAAGTTCTAAGAGCACTCTAAAAAAGACTTAGATGAAAATACGCCGTTCATAGCGGAATCTTGATCCCTCTAGCTTCTCTCTAAATGTTTCCTTTTATAGGCCTCACTTCCTTGATCTAATGGGCTTCTCTTTGGATGTCTAGGTCTATTAACCCTCTGAGATCCACATAGCTCGTCTATAGATGTATTGTAGCACGTGGAGCTTATCACTTTTCCTTTGCACTGCTTGTTCATACAAGGTGTGCAGAGTTAGGGCATGCAGCTCTTGACACATTATGAGATACCTCCAAGAGGAGGACCACAATGTTACTTGGACAATAACTTGAGAAAAAGCTAGTGATGTTGAAGGTGGAGCTCGTGTAACCTCAGCGATCAAGCTGAGTTACGCATGTCGAATGTCGAGCTCATGTGACCTGAACGATCAAGTTGAGCTAGGCATGTTGTAGGTGGAGCTCATGTGACTTAAACGATCAAGTTGAGCTACGTATGCGGAAGGTGGAACTCATATGACCTGAACGATCAAGGTGAGTTGTACATGTTGAATAGTAAATATATATTAGAGTCCACATGGTATGGTCCTTCATACCAGTCCATAGTCCACCAAACGTCAATTCTGTCAAGGCGTAGACGTTTGTTCTTCATAGGGTCGACATGTACCAGTCCGCAGTCCACCAAGCGTCTAGCCTTTCAAAACGTCGACGTATGTTCTTCATAGGGTTGACCTGTACCAATTCACAGTCCACCAAGTGGCAAGCATGTCAAGGCGTAGACGTTTGTTCTTCATAGGGTTGACCTATACCAATCCACAGTCCACCAAGCAGCAAGCATGTTAAAACGTAGATGTTTGTTCTTCATAGGGTTCACCTGTACTAGTCCACAGTTCAGTTGTTGTCTCAGCTCGGCCTACCGAGCTTGGGCTTCAACTTATTTACTTTGTTTTTGTTGTTCAACGTTGCGTTCTTGAAGCTCACACACTGCCTCGAGCATCTGAGCAAGTTGTAGGTTGGCGTCGTCTTCGAGCTCAGATCCAGATGAGGCTTGGTTTGGTATGCGTCCTACCATGGTGGTAGGTTTGTTGAAAATTGAGCTATGTTGTTGGAAAGTTTTACTGTATCCCACGGTGGGTGCCAATGTTCACGTATGTAAACACAATATAGTTACAAGTAGATGAGCTGCTTAGTGAAATGTCCCAAGAGGAATTCCAAGAGCACTCTGAAAAAGACTTCGATGAAAATGCACCGTTCAAGATGAATCTTGATCCCTCTTGTTGTTCTCTAACTGTCTTCTTTTATAGGCATTAATTTCTTGACCTAATGGGCCTTTCTTTCGATGTCAAGGCCCATTAACCCTCTGAGATCCACATAGCTCGTCCGTACATGTATTGTAGCGCGTGGAGCCGATCACTTTTCCTTTGTATTGCTCATCCATACAAGGTGCGTGGAGTTAGGGCATGCAGATCATGTCACTTGTCCGTGAAATACGTGTGGGACGTTATGAGATACCTTCAAGAAGAGGACCACAATGTTACTTGGATAATAACTTGAGAAAGAGCTAGTGACGTTGAAGGTGGAGCTCATGTGACTTGAACGATCAAGCTAAGCTACGCATGTTGAAGATCGAGCTCATGTGGCATGAACAATCAAGCTGAGTTACGCATGTCGAAGGTCGAGCTCATGTGACCGGAGCGATCAAGATGAGCTAGGCATATTGTAGGTGGAGCTCATGTGACCTGAACGATCAAGCTGAGCTATGTATGTTGAATGTGGAGCTCTTATGACCTGAACGATCAAGTTGAGTTGTACATGTTGAATAGTCAGTATATAGTAGAGTCCACGTGGTATGGTCTTTCATACCCGTCTAAGTAGGAATTTGATTCCACCAATGAAGTCCATTGAAATGAAGATCCAAAATAGCCACTCTATAAGCACAATGGTTACCTTTTTGAAAATATTTCATCTGCCTAGATAAGTGCATGCAGTTGATCCAGCGATTTCTTAAAGACCAAGGCACAAATGCCATCGTTCTTGTAAGCTTGTCAGTTCATTGGGAATTAGACTCAATCCCAAATTCATTCAACCTTTTTAATAAGCCTGTTCTATAGCAGTTGTTGTGGAGAAAGTGGAAGCATATCGTATGGTTATCAGTTGTGTGGGTTTTTGGTTAGCAAGGAACAACTTAGTTTTTTAAGGAGAAGGAACATATTGTCGAAAAGGAACAAATTGTCGGAAGTTACAAAAACTTTGCTTTGGTTTGTTGTGAAAGGGTGTTGAATTAGGAAATTTGTGTTTTGATTGGTCGTTAAATCCAATGTATTGTTTTAATTTTGTGTGATTGTTCTTTCGTGTCCTACTTAACAGAAGAAAATTATTTTTACTGTCACACAGATTCCATAAAACACCCAAAGTAGGAAGAATAAGCAAGCACGCATAAAACAACAACAGATGAGATGAGAGAAAACCAGAGAGGAAAGAGTTACATGGAGATAAGGTTAGTAAAAATTTGATTTTATCTGTAAATTCTTGGTCCATTTTTTAGGAAACACATTTTGTCATAGGCGGAAGGGCGTTTCATTGCGTAACACCTTTTTGTCACCGTTGTTTTGTTCACTCTGTTAAAACGGAAACAAATTATAACGTATTTTGCAGCCATTTTGATGTTAACATGATGTTTCTTAGAACTTTGACTAGGAAGACGTTTTATGTGGAATCCAGAGTCTGCACACTTCCTTGTGTGTGTTTATTTAAGTATGTGTCACTAATAGGCCAATGAAAAAAAAAACTTATGATACGTGAAATACCTACATACATACAAACATAGTCATGGCACACACGTTGACACATTGATATCAATAAAAATATGAGAAAATAAATTAAGGGAAAGAAATCACATTTTTCAGGTCCGGACAAGCTTTCTATCAGAACCGTGTCAGTATTACATAGTTTGTAATACTTTATGGAATTGGATTCTGGTCTAGATAGTTAAAGACAAACAAAAAAATAACATCATTTTTTGCGGAAATGAGAATACTAATAAGATAGGATTCAGAATAATATCACTTACAGAAAGTATGGATAGTTCTATTTGTAGAAAAATTGCTATAAGTAGGTGCTTTGGACCAATGTTGTGGATGGTTGATTGCAGAATATGATAGAAGGCTAAAAATCTGCAATAGTTATAAAAACGCTACTGCGGACTATGGCAACGCCATGACGGACATCCCTTCACAAATTGCATTATCTTGTTTTTCCAAAAAAATCCACCGTGGAGACACAATGGCCGCCATTTAACGAGTTTGATTAGAATATCTGTACAGAAGATTAACACTAGAGGGAGGCTTAGAAAACGATAACAATTCGACCTCATTTGATTTATGTATGTAGTTTATCCCACCTAGTAGGAAAAGCTTTTGGTGTGTAACTGTTTGTTGTTGTATGGATCATGCATTTTGTTTTAATATATCAAAACTTAAAGTTGAATTATACATTAATTTGTATTGGAATAATATATAAGTGAAATGTGACCATATATTCATATAAACATCACTCACTTCCAAAACTGATACATTATAGAAAGATACTCAGTAAAATCCCTTAAGAGCAGCATACAAGTTTATGTTCTTAGAGATGCAGTTATGTATTAAAGTTGTAACAATGCGCAAAACCATTGTAAATCCAGAGACACAAAATATCAAGCGGTCGCGATTTTAGAAGAGAGACATGCATCTACAGCCTCTCCAACGGTCAGAAAAACCCATTGTTTCCCAATTTTGTCCACAAAATGAGCAAGCTTGAGCTTGTGAATTACTAGCCATCTTGGGTTGACCATAGCTAACTGTAAACATCATAACGGAAAAGTATTAGATCATAAGCGTTTGATATAGAGAAATGTTTTTCTTACAAACAAATTTTAGACATTTTTCGTGACAACTTCTTTAAGTGGTTAATGCAGTTCAAATATGTGGTTAATGGATATACCAAGTATCGAAAAAAATTAAGCACCGGCGTAACTTCATCAATACCATCTAGTGAATGTAATTTATCACATATTTGAACTGCGCTAACCACTTACAATGTTACCACAAAAGTTGTCAAATTTCATATGTTCAAATAACACAACTACAATGAATGAAAAGTCATGATAGCCTCACTTCTACGCCGCGTGAAAGCAATCTCTTATGCAATTCCTCAAGTGCTAGAATTCCAGAAGTATCAACATTCATGAGATCTATTAAACAGAAATTAGGAAGATCATTTGAGTCATACCAATTGTAAGAATGTTTAGAAATCTAAATCTGAATTGTAGAAATTGTAACAAAACTCACTTGTCATGTCCATAATTATGGCTCGGACATTTCCTTTAGCAGTTTCTTGAATGTCATCTTCTTCCACGACCCACTTCAGTATTCTGGAACAAGTGAAAAAAGTTTCATACAGTGCTGTTATTAAGGGATAAATCCCTTTCTAGATCATTTGTTAAGTGCTTGCCTTTCTTTGACAAAATTGGCATTTGCAAAGCAGAGTGAGCCGGAACTTATGCGAATCACAACGATGCCTGGTGTGCTTATTGCCATCGGATATTGAGTAACATCACAGAAGGCTTCTGTTCTTGGAACTCTTCCTAGAATTTCTACTCCAGGTCGAATCGATTGTATTAGTATCTTCGCAAATGAGATCGAGATCTGCACATCCAAAAACAAATGATTGAAATGTTTGAATCATGAATCCTAGAACTTATACAACATTTTGTTAGGTAATTAGCCATACGAATGTGTAAAATTTAGATTTAGTTCGTTATCTACAGTTTGCATTTTCTACACTAAAAAACTAGATCAATAGGCGCATTGTAAAATAAAATGAGCAATGAAAAGTTCTGACATATCTCGGAGGAAGAACTTCCTCCAAAATAAACAACCTCGGATCTTTATGAGATCCATATCACAAGTATAAGAAGAGTGAATTACCAAGTTAGTCCCTTAAATTTAAAAAATGACTCGTGAAACTCGGATATTTTAGAAAATACAATTATGATATGATGCCACAGCGAAATATGATTGAACCACGTTTGTGTAAATCGTTTTTACCCTGTCAATTGATAGCAATTAAACTCTTAGAAATAACATAACAAATTTAATCATACGAGTTATGAAAATGCGGCCAAATTTGAAATATCAGAATGACATTAAAATCTTTACAGTGTAAATAGAGCAAGTATCAACCAAAATGAACACAAGCTTATATGAATATTAATGAAGTTTACTTTAGTTACTGCCTATAGGAATGCTAGTTATTGTGCAATAAAGGAACAAAATTTGAAATTGGTCTATGACTTACTGCAACTAGAAGACCAATCTCTACAGATGCAAACAAGACGCCAACAAAAGCACCGATGCAGGCAAGAAAGTCTAATTTGTCGACTTTCCAGATATAGCGAGCCTCGTTTATATCAATTAATCCAGGCAGTGCGGAGAGAATGATAGCAGCAAGGATAGCCATAGGTGTGTAGTATAATAGCCTTGCAAATAATTGCAGGAACAATATCACGGTAATTGCCATCACAATATTTGATACTGCTGTTTGACATCCTGCACTGAAATTAACCGCTGTTCTTGAAAATGAACCTGCATAAAAAAAATATAAACAAGAATCTTAAGGCCTGTTTGGATTAAAAAAATTTAACTTATCTACTAACATAAGCACTTGTGAGATTATTTAGGTGAGCTTACAGAAACAACATATGACATGTCTATAAGCTGTTTTCAACTTATTTTCGTAAGACCTTTTGGATAGCTTATGAAAACAGCTTATAGTTATAGTATATACAAAAACAATCTGACTTTATTTTATCTTCTATCATAGAAATAGTTTATACATAAGTACTTATATGATAGCTCTCATGCTATAAGCGCTTGATTAAGCTGTTTAGACACGCCTTAAACAGTGATTCAGCTGTTATATAAGAGAAGTATTACAATTTTATAAACAAAGATTAATGATTAAACAAAAGACATTACCAGTTGCCACATAACATGAAGTTAAGGATCCTGCAATGTTCATGATTCCCATTGATAACATTTCTCTGTTCCCATCAAGTTGATAGCCCTTAATGGAAGCGAAAGATCGGCCAACAGCCATTGCTTCCTGAATCACAAATTCATATGGCAATCACTAGTCAGCGTCACAGGACAACAAACTTCGAAAAGAGAAACGATACTTTCAAGAAAATTATGAAAACGGTTAATGTTCACTTACAGTGAGGGCGATAACCGCACAAACTAATCCGATTTTGGCCGCTTGCCCGACATTTTGACCATGGAATTGTAACTGGTGAACTGAACTCTGATTCAGGCCACCTTTGACATGCTTTATGATATTAATTCCTTGTTTATCAGCTTTTGATAAATACACAATTAAAGTTGACAGTATAACTGATAGAAGAGGAGCAATTGCAGGCAACCAGAAAAGTTTTTTCTTTCTTCTGGCCTGAAATGAGATAATATCATTATACAATAATACATCATAACAAATTCATCTACAGTGAGGTAAATGATATGTTAATACCAGAATTTTCATTACTTACTATAAAGCGGGTTACTAGCAGGAAAATCAAAAAAGAACACCCCAGGACAAAATTTAGAGGGCTCCACTGTCAAAATAGTAAACAAAGAGTAATATCAAATATCAACAAGAATGACTAGGAAACTGTGTAGTGCTTTTTGGAAAGAAAAAACGTTAAGGTTTAAATGTGTTTTAGGTCCCGTAAATATATCATTATTTGCTTTTAGTAATTGTAAAATATATTTCTATATTTTTAGTCCTTGCAAATATACCACTTTTTGATTTTGGTCCTTGTTTTTCTATTTTAGTCCCTAAAATATTTGTTTATGTTAGAATTGATTCTTGTAATATATGTAAAGCCTTTGATTTTATTCCGTCTAGTAAATATCAGACATATTTTATAGGGTTTGATTCCAACATTAACACGGTTTACATCGGCTAAAATAATCAACCAGGACGAAAAGCAAAAGGTGGTATATTTGCAAGTAAAGAAAAACCTTTACATAGATTAAAGAAAAAAAAATTGTATATTTGCATGGACGAAGAACACATTTAAGCCAAAGTTAATTAAACTTTATAAGAACATAAGTAAAATGGTGGAACCAACTTACCTTTTCTTCAGAAGTAATTTGTTGATGTAATGACTTATAAACAGAAACCAATACTGATACTGCATCTGTTTTGGTGGTAAAGTGAGTAATTCCCAAAAGACCCTTGAGCTGCTGAAGACCAATAATAATTGCTGCTCCTGCCATGAATCCAACTAGTGCAGCATGTGAAAGAAAATCCACAAGAAAACCCAACCTGTAAGTATTGAAGGATAAATAAATAAACTAGTTGGTTTATAAGGGCAAAACAGAAAATTTAGAAGAAATTTTGCATGCAAATGAGAAAACCAGCACCTGAAAATACCAAATGCAGCTTGAAAAATTCCGGTGAAGAAGGTGACGGTAAAGATAAAATCTCTATAGGCATGTGGATTAGCAACAGGATCTATGACTTTGGTGACCAAGGAAGATAACAGCATAGACACTACAGCTACAGGTCCAATTGCAATGTCTCTTGAGCTTCCCATTACAGCATAGATAAGAGGAGGAACAATACTTGTGTCTGTATAGAAACAAAACAAAACCAAACAAACATTGATGTAAAAATCGCATTCGGAGACAAAAACTAGACATCCTAATTCCAAACATGCACATAGTGTAATACAAAATACAAGCATAAAAAAAAAAAACGAAAAGTCAAATGTATCTGGTCCGAAATTCAGACCAGATACATTTGACTTTTTAGATCTTTTTTGCTTATATTTTGTTACAGAGAGAGCGAGTAAGTAGTAACAGAAGCAGACACTTACACAAGCCATATTGAGGATCAACTTTTGCCAAACTTGCATAACCTATACTCTGCAACATTCAAATGAAAAATTGAAGAATAATATGAAAGTGTTGCTTTTTCACATGCAAGACAGGAAAAATGTTTCATAGTGCATACCTGTGGTATGCAAAGACTTGCAAGAGTTAAACCAGCTAAAAGATCATCTTTAAATTTAGAAGCAGTGTAATCTTTTAACCAAACAAGGATTGGAAACAAACTCTGCAAGAATGAGTAAGCATGTGCAAGAAAACTTTTGTTCTTTGATGAGAAACATAACTTGTTTCCATGAGGCAAAAGGGTCTCTTTCAATGAACAAAATAGCTTCTTCCATAAAGGTGGTGGATTAGGAGAATCCAAAACCCACTTAGACCTTTCTATTTGACTAGTACTATCTTCAATATGAAGGACTCTTTGATCTCTCATAGTTGAAGTGTTTGGGTGAACTCTCTTGTCACACTAGTACTTAATATTGTACAATAACTTTATGATCAGTTAATAAATACCACCAACACCATTCAATTTGCATTGGGATCAATTTATGTGTATGATTGATTAATTGGGGTGGTGGCAGAAAGAGGGCTCTAAATTCTAAATAGAAAAGTGTGTATGCTATTTGAGGGGTGGTTATGTTACCACATTCATTGGTTAATGTCAAAAGTTGATACCATAATAAGATGGTATATGAACACGTTACACCCCTTTAATATGATTCCACTGGGAAGCATATATTCTGGACAGGGAAAAATTGGCTTTTTGTGTCTTGTCAAATTTCAATTCTAACAGAAATTTGCATGTAATTAGGGGTAAAATGTAGCAATTATGTGTGGTTCATCAACTTCTAGGATAATACTGGTATCAACAGGAATGCAATAAATCCCCTCTATAGAATACCACAACTTAGCGGTTCAAGGTTTGAATTCAATCTGAGAGTGGTATCCATATTTAATATTTGACTCGCCTTAAATAATATTACCTCATGTGAAGAGAACTTATGAGAAACGGACTAAAATATTCAATGAAGTAAAATTGAAGGTCAAAATTGTATTCAAGTCAAATTTAAACTACCTTGTTCCGATTTTAATATTGATTTTTTAAAAGGAAAAAGAAGTTTTTTTTTATTTGTGTTTTCAAAAGAAGTTTCTTTTTATTCGTGGTTTTCAAAGTTTATATTAGTATTAACTATTTTTTTTAAGGAAAAGTAGTAATTAACTATTATTTTGTCAAAATTATTCTTAAGTATTCATTTTAAAGAGAGAAAAGTGTGAAATGGAATAATAAGTACTCTCCGGTCACATTTATAAGCAAAACACTACTTTTTAGATTCATTGAATGTCTTATGTATTTGGTCTATATTATATACCAAATATATAGGGTATTCAATGAACTTAAAATGTAGTTTTTTGCTTATAAATGTGACCAGAGGGAGTAGTTGAGATTATTATAAATAAACCTCTTAAAAAAAAGACTATTATAAATAAAGCTAAGTAATTTTATGAAAAGTAAGAAAATTTAATATTTTTTTTGTTTTTTATTTATAAATAACTTTAAAAACAATTAAAATGTACATGAATTTCAATGTCATTGTATTCAGCAGCACATTGTTTTGAGTGATATTGATGATTTAAACAACTGATTCGGAATAGCTGGGTCAATGATTTTCAACCCATGAAAATGAGATGCACACAGCTCAGGTTGACCTCACACATATTTTGTTTAATTTATTGAGTTTCAAGCTCTTTTTGATTGAGAATGGTTGGTTACTTGGTAATTTGATATGGTAAATTTTATTTGTAACTGAATGTGTAACTGTGTGATTAGTTGAAAGGGTGATATTTGTGTGACTTTTGGTTTGGTTAATTAGATCTAATGGTGGTCAAAATGGCTCATGGATATTATATGTTGCCTGCTAATCTAGTAATTTTTTATTATAAGAGGAATAATTTCTTTAAAAACCTTAAATTTGTTTTTTAATTCAACAACCTATTTTAATTTGGAGAATGTTCTTTAAAAAAAAAATGAACAAGTTCTTTCGGAGCTTTTACACGCAACAATTCGATTTTTTTTAAAGCAAGTATTCAATCAAATCATATCATAGTGTTGTCCCCGTAAGCTTAACTCAGTTGGTAAGGATAATGCATAATGCATTTTCTAGTATATTTTTGTTAAAATATGTAAGAATAGGCGACTTAAGAAATAATTAATTAACCGTAAAATATGTTTCTTTTAACCGACTTAAAAACAGTTTTTATAGTACAGAAGTCTTAGCTTAAACGGTAAACATGTTGAAATTGTTAAGTCAAACATCATGACTAGGTTTGGACCATTTAAACCCCGACACTTGTGTGCATGAGTTTACAACGACTTTGTTATTGCGTTTATATATAAAAAAATATAAAAAAAAAACTTCTTTCTTAATGACTTAATTCGTTAAAACCTTAATCAACTTAATTAACAAGTCATTGGACTACGTTAACCACACAAGTGGTTTTGACACCACACCAATAAAACATTAATATGTAGATTTTCTCACTTATACATGCTTAAGGTCAAAGTTTTCATCTATGTGGAACTCTTAATTTACACTCGACACACCAACAGGGGCCGATACAATTGCAATAAATATTTTTTAGGAGGTAAGGAAGACTTAGTTAACCGAAAAAATTGACACCGAGAAAAATGAAATATAAGATATTGAGAGTAGCACATTCATAGGTCTCAAACTCACTACCAGGCCAACTCAAGTGAGTTACAATAGCAATAGTTAGAAGGCTCTTATCCCCGCAAATAAAAAAATTGCTCGAAAATGTCTAATAAGTTATATTTTTCGCTATAAAAAATAGGTAAAAAAGTGCTAGCAACACTCTCTTTTGAACGCTCTCTTTTATGCGCACTCTCTTATTGGTTTAAATTATTGTGGGTCTACACTTTGAAAATAGAACTCATACAAAGTAGTAGGACATACATTGATTTCATCGAATGAAAGAGTGAATAAAGAGAGTGTTGAAAAGTGAGTGTTGGTAGCATTCCTCAAAATAGATATTCCCCTCTTATTTAAATTTTCTAAAGAAACTAAATGTAGAAATTAGTTATAAGAGATAAAACAAAATAAAGTGATATTCATTTATCCTTCTAATTTTTATTAATTTTGGAAAATGCTAACGAGTGTCTTCGGAGCACTCTTAAGACATTTAAATAGTAACTTTTTTATTAATATTTGTGTAATTAATATATTGAAAATTGTAATATTTGAATTTCTTAAGGAATAATTTCTTATTTTGAAATCCAGATTATCTGGAGTACTCGTTAGTATGACTCTTAATTTTTTAACACTTAGAACTCACAATTATAAGAAATACATGATATTTTAAAAGGAATATCGTCCTACTTTATAAACTATTTTGGGGAGTTTTGTTCTTAACGTTGTGTATGATGTATAAACATTTTATACGAGAATATTATTATAGACTATATATATTTTATGCCAACACTAAAAACAGCTTCCGGATCCACTAATGCATACCAACAGATATTATATTTTATAAGAAATGCATTTATAAACAATGTATTCATTTTTATATAATGAACTCATAATATGTTCTTATTTATTTTTTAGGGAAGTTATGTTCTTATTTAGAACGTGAAAGTTGTAAACTTATTATATTGGTTAAATGTAGTACATTGAAATAGAAATGTGTTTGATTTTGGTGCGTAGAACCGGCATGCTAAGGAGTGAGAATAAACTTGGGAAAAGCTATAGCATTTAAAGTAAAACAAATAAGAATACTAAGGTGTTCGAAAGACAGGTTGGGACAATTTTGTATATATATGATATATCTCACTCGAAAATCTGGTGATGCACACTTCCAAGTAGGATGGGACCAGATGAATCAAAGTACAGACAAAATAGGACTAATTAAGTAAATGGTTCATATAAATATTTAGAATTTTGTTTTTAGTCTCTGCAAAATAAAATCACACATTTTAGTCTCTATAAAAAATTTCATCAACATTTTTAGTCCTTATAAAAAAATTTCATCAACATTTTTAGTCTCTGTCAAACATTTCCCGTCAACAGACTAAAAACAAAACTGTGAATATTTATAGGGACTAAAAACTTAATTAACCCAACAAAATAAAATCATAAAATGTTCGTAAGGTGTGTTTTAAAATAAATGTAAATACGCAACAACTCAAAGTCTCAAACACTTAAAGGTGTATGTATGAGAGATATTTCAAAATATATGTTTGGAAATGTGCATCTCATGGATTTTGAATGTATAAATTTTGTATTTTGTTAAAATAAATACGATGCCAATGGCATAGTTTGTTGGTGCAAATACAATTATGTGATCGATGGTACGAAGAAAATTGCTCTTTATGTTTCCATTTTTTATGTTCGCTACTTGAAAAAGATCAAAATATTCTCAACGTTCGAGAGACTTAAACCGATTTAAAAACTAATTGAGTTAATCTAAAAAGTATTGGACACTTAACTACCGTTGGAGAGGCCAACAACACTTAAGTGTCGCTCGATGAAGGATGTGAGAAATTTCAAAAGCTTCAAGAGTAACTCCATGCATGACATGAGTGCCTTTCGTTAGAGCAATGTGACATATGACGGTTCATAAATAGATATACTTTTTAAGAAGTACGGCCACCTTAAACAATTTAGAGGTTATGGTTTAATCTTAAAAATTAGTTTTCTAATAAAAAGAAGTATACAAAATTCAAAAAGGGTCGTCCATTATTTAAATTATAAATAACATAAAAACTTATAAATAACCTCAATAAGAGTCAACATTATGAAACAATTATTTTAGAATAAGAGCATCTCCAACACACCACAATATAAACTGAGAAACAAAAATTCTCCTAAAACGCAAAACCGTAAAAACGCATTAAGGGTATAAATATTTTGTATTATATCTTGGTGATGATATGTCAAATGCATATAATATTGAAATTGCTCATTTTGATATTTATGATCCAAGAAATTGAAAGAATCTTGATAACACATCATGGGCCTCGTTAAAAAGGGACCTACTAGAGAAATAAATATTAATTTTTCCAATGATAAATATTTTAGAGATTTCTCATATGAAAATTATTCGAGAAACTAAAGCAATAATGAGATTAATGATCAAAAGTGGCTACTATTTTGTGAACTGTCATAACTAATGCATGTGTCGTTCATCGTTTATTAGATGAGATTAGTGATCGAAAGTGGCTACCACGATGAGATTATTATGTAACAAACCATTTTCTCATACTATGCCTAAGACCCATAAAATGACAAGATTGACCCTAGTAAGTCTATTGGGGTGAAATACAATAGTGAAAAAAATTAATTTGTTCAATATCTTCTCAAAGGTAAAGGGAATAGGAAGAAACGTGAAGAGGGCTGACAAGGGGTGTATGAAGCTGGCATTTGGTAGTAAAGAAGGAGATAAGGGAGCAGTGGAGGGTTGGGCAGTGGTGAAAGTTAGGGAAGGGGATGGTGGGGTGAGTTGTTTCAATAAATATCATTTCATATAACATTAGAGGATTGGGGGGTTTGGTGAAGAGGACGGAAGTTTTAAATCTAGTTAGGGATAAAAGGCCTTGATTGTTGTGTATTCAAAAAATAAAGATGGAGGTGATCAATGATTTTTTGTGTGTATTTATTTAGGGTTTCAATTCTGTTAGGTTTTTTCTTTGTCATTCAGTAGGAGCCTTAGGTGGATGTTTTACAATGTGGGGTTGTCCTAAGGTGCAGATGGAGTCATCTATAACTTTTTTATCATGCTCTCATTGTGCACGGTCAATTCATTAAAAGTGGTAAGGAGTTTTTTTTAGTTAATGTGTATGCTCCATGTGATTCTTGAGGTAGGCATGTATTGTGGATTAATTTAACTAGGTTGATGAACAGCCAGAGAAACGCAAATTTGTGTTTGTGTGGTGACTTTAATATTATTCATTTTTAGGAGTAAAGGAAGAGTGTGGGAGGATCTCATCATGATGACTTTGATCATTTTAACATGTTTGTTGATGATAATTCACTAGTTGATCCTCCTCTGTGTGGTCGAAGTTTTACTTGATATTGTGGTGATGGTTACTCCATAAGTCATATTGATAGGTTCTTGTTGTTAGAATATTGGTGCCTTTAGTGGCCAAATTTTATCTAGGTCGTGCTCGTACAAGGATTGTATGACCATTGTCATGTGTTGTTGACTGTTGATGAGGATAATTCAGGACCGAAACCGTAGGGTATGCCGAAATGTTGGACTAGTTTCCCTGTTTATAAAAAATTGTGTTTGATAAGTGAAGTTATTTTGAGGTGGATGGTCGGAGTGGGTATGTACTATAAGAGAAGTTCAAATTAATTAAAGATATCCTAAAAATATTGCATCAATATCATGCTCAAAATATGGATAGCATAATGAACGAGGTGAGATATCACATTTCGACTTTGGATATTAAAGGGGAGAAGGATGATTTACTAGAAGAGGATGTAGAGGAGTTACATTCTCTTTCCTCGAAATTGTTTTCTTTGTCACATATTCATAATAGTATGTTGTGGCATAAATCTAGAATAAACTGGCTCAAGGAAGGCAATGATAATAGACATTTTTTCGATGGGCTAATGTCTAGTGGAAAGAGGATAAATTCTTTGTTAACGATGCTTCGGTGGGAGAAGTGACTAACGCCATAGCGGCAGTCTGTAATCACTTTGCTAATCATTTTAAAAGATGCTGTTGATAGACCTAATTAAATGATTTCACTTTCAATAGTCTTAGTGGTTCGAAAAGCGGTAACTTGATTATCCTATTTAGTGAAAAGGAGGTTAAGTAGGCAATGTGGGGTTGTGACAACTTCAAAAATCTTGGACCATACGGAATTTCCCTTGATGTGTCTTTTTGTTTTGTTTTTTTTGGGTCAAATAACATAGTGGCTAGACTCACACTTTTTCCTTTTTGTTTTAACCCTCTGATTTCAACAGAAGGTGTACCCTGGTAATCTGGAGTTCGACCGAGAAGTAAGAATAGTTTGATCAAGAAGTTGAAAAGTGGAGAATTAGAGGTTCAAATCAATGTTGCATTGCTATTATAAAATGGACAAATAATTTGAGATAAAGAAAATTATGAAAGATGACATCTAATTTGAAAGGGATGGACTATTATAAAATTGACAAATAATTTGAGACAAGAAGAAATAAGAAAGAGAACACAGAAGGAGTAATATAGATCAAACACATAACTTATTCAATAGATTAAAATTAATTCTTTTTTTGCTTAAAATGATAACTACAATGAGTAGATAGTATTGTACTGTAGTACTAACTAGGGGTGTTCGTGGTGTGGTTTGGATCAGTTTTAAGGTAAAAATTCATTCAAACCAAAGATAAAATTATATCTGATTCAATTCGATTTTTTATGATTGATTTTAAAAAACTGATCTGATCCGATTCAATTTAATGCATATTAATTTGGATCGGTTTTTTGGTTTCCAAATTACAAATTTTAATATTTTTTATTAATAGTAATATTATAAAAATATGGTTAAATAATAGGTTTAATACAAAATATAACATAATTTATTAAAAAATAATCGTACATAATAACAATGATCAATTATCTTTCAAACATATGAAATAGTAATATAATAGATTAAATTAAACTAATACGCGGCATTAAAAGAATTAAAAACCAAAAAACAATAGCTTAATATAATATGTCATATCTATAAAAATGAAAATATGCATTAAAATATACGTATGGGGTTTGGTTCAGTTCAGATTTGTATAATCAATCCAAAATCTGATTCAATCTGAATGGTTATCACAATATGACATCTAAATGCTTTCAATAATATTTGATTTTATGCGATTTTCAATTTTTTAGATGGTTTATTATTTTAATTTATATTGGTTTGGATTTAAACATTATGGGTAGTACTTGAGTGACATTGTGGTTGATGATATTGTGACATTGGTCAACCACAATGTCACAAATGTCTTTCTTCTTTCTCTTTCATAATATTTTTTTATTTCTTTGTACATGTGTGACATTATAGTTGATGAATATCACTAATCATAATGTCACCCAAATATTATCTAAACATTATAGTACCAACCAAGATATACTTCTAAAATGGAAATGCGGCAATAGAAAACGGGTGCGGAAGACATAATGATTGTGCTCAAGTTTAAAAAAATGTCATTGTATTTTTTTTTATGGACAAAAATGAATGTGGTCAGGTTATTGGCTTTATTCAACCGTTTACCATTATGTTGCACGTGTGGAGCCACCCGGCAAATAGAAGCATCCCCACCCCACAAAAGGAACGCAAAACAAAGGAGTACTTTTGACTTTTTAATTGTATTCAGTGCCGCTGCCTTATTGTTGGAACTTCTTAGGTTTATTTTTTTTTGAGCAATCTTGGACTCTAATATTAGAAAGTTGTGATTTTGACAGCCTAATAAAATACTTCTTCCGGTTTCAAATATAAGAAAAAATTCCTTTTTTAGGTTTATTGAGTAGTTAATGTATCTGGTCTATATTGTAAAGCAAATACATTAATTATTCAATGAACCTAAAAAATGAATATTTTCTTATATTTGAGACCGGAGGGAGTAAAATACTTTTCAGCCTCTTAAGTACCGTCCTTTTTGCAGTTTTGATCTCCCAGGTCAATTTTGACCAAGTCAATGTTGACGTGGATGCCACGTGTGTAATTTTTTATTTTTTGTTTATTTTTAATTATTAAAAAAATAAAAAAATAATTATTTTTAATTAAAAATAAATAATTAAAAAATTACACACGTGGTGTCCACGTCAACATTGACTTTGTCAAAAATTGGTCTGAGGCCAAAACTGCAAAAGAGGCAATCCTTAGAAGGCTAGATTGTATTTTATTTTATTAGAGGGCTAAAATCGCAACTTTCTGATACTTAGGAGCCAAAACTACTATTAAGCATTTTTTATTTTATAAAAAAAATTCTTCCGTTTTGTTGCTTCATTTTAAATTTTAAATTTATCTCCTCACTTACAAAAATCACATGGGATGTAGTCATGTGGCAGCATCCAATTCCACCGCTATATTTTTTTATTTCAAATAATTTAATAGTTAATCTTTTACGCTCATTTGGATTGGTTTAATTTATGTAGGGTACATATTTAATATAAAATGCACAAATTATATAATAGAATTATTATTTTAAACTTTTTAACATGTGTAAATTTACACATGATAAAAAAATTAATAAAAGTTTTAACTTTATGAGAAATTTGCTAAAAATAACCTTATGAAACATAGGTTATGCAAATAAACGAATTTACATGTCTTATTTTTGTAAAGTGCATTATTCATATAACTTATTTTGATCATACTTTTTAACTAATATATAAATACTCCTTAAAAAAGACTAATATATAAATACAAACGTTAGCATGTAAGATTTTGTTCAATTTGCCTTGAGAAATATTTTAAAATATTAAATTTTTATAATTTTTTACTTTAGAGAGTTAAAGATATTAATGGTCAAAGTTGTGCGTTGGCATGTGTGCAATGATTTACTGCAACAATATTTTGAAATGAAATTTGTATCTTTATAAGTTGTTTTACACAAATTATCTTGAAAAACTTATTTATTTGCATAAAGTATAAACTATTTTGCATAAGCTAAAAACTAAACGACTAAAACGAGTTGGTGTGAAGAAGTGAGAGATTTGGGGTTCAATTTCTGGTCTTAACATATCAATGGCTATAGAATTAACAATTGAGCTACACATTTACCACTCTACTTTCTAAGTGTTGTTATTTTATTTTATTTTCTTCGCTTTGTATTGAATTTTGAAAAAAGCGATTAAATAATTTTTTTTTAAAGAAGTTAAAATGAAATATATTTACTGATCATCTTAGTCTTTCTAGCATAAGAAGTGACAAAAGATAACTAAGAAAAAGAAATATTTGTTACAATAAGAAACCAAAGGAAATAAAAGTGTAAAACCGCAAAACAAGCGACATAAAAAATGCAAAGAAGAAAATGTAACTAAAGAAGAACTCCCAAACAATAGAGGGGATTAAGCCACCACATATGATAATTGAAAACAAAATTAGGGTGATTTGCCTTTAGCCACCAATATGATTGAAGCTTAATTTTGTCTCTAAGATGAAAAATTGATTCCTCTTGTTGTTGAAAAACTCTAGCATTCGTGTCGAGTCAAACAATTCAAACACAAGAGAGCCAAATCAACTAAAAGACATAAATGATAATAATTTTATTCTTTTAATGTGACCCTTAAAAATAAATTGAGTTTTTCCCGTGAACTTAGCTCAAGTTATAAGGACATTACATAATAAGTGCAGGTGTTAGGGTTCGAACTTCAGACACCCCACTTATTCATATTTAAAAGATGAATTTCTAACCACTAAACTATTGCACAAAATCAAAGAAATATTGAAAAATATAATGAAAAGTCAAAATGAATTTGGTCAAATTTTTATCCAAATCCAAATACATTTCAATTTTGTCTACATTCAAAATTGGAGTAAGTATGTGCAAAGTTTGTAGAACCGAGATAACTTGCAGCCTCAGTAGTTACACGTAGTAATTGATCTCACTCATTAATTGAACGACGGAACTTAACATTATCAACTCCATTTACGTACTTTTTTTTTTTATAGGAATATCTACTTACGTTTCTTTTTAGAACAATCAATAAATTCTGTTTCATTTGCCTCTTATAGCTGCGAGAACTGAGACTGCTACTGAAGTTTAATGGCTTCCTCCCCATGTTGGCCCCATTAAAGCTAATGTTGATGGTTCTGCTTTTGGCTCTCCCTCGTGTGTCTCAATTGGGGTTCTTGTTTCTAGAGACATGAATGCTAATTTCTTAGGAGGATTTCTCCATAACATAGGACATGTTAATGCTTTCATTGCTCTTGTGTAGTCTCTCTTGTATGTGGTTCAGGTCCTAACCTGTCTTTTAATACATTCTTTGATTTATAAAAACAAAAATTCCGTTCCATTTATTTATTTTTTCAATATTACCCTAAATCATTTATTATTTTAGGGTCATGTTAAGTTGTACCCTTAGGGCACATGTTAAACATTAATGTCATTTCATTAATGGTAAAAATTTATTGAAAAAAAATTAATATTAAACATTTTGAACAATAAATTAACACAATTTTCAATACATAATTTCTATTAGTCGAATTCATAACATGTACCCTAAGGGCATAAGTTAACATTTTCCATTATTTTATTCAACATATTTTTTCTCCATCATAAATATTAAGGATAATTTTTCAAAACAACCACTAATGTTGCATTAAATTTTTAAAATTACAAATAAATATGAACAATTATATTTTCCTCTCGAAATGTGATCCTTAAAAAAATTACTAACAATTATATATGAAATCAATTAATTTAAAGGGTTAATTAAGTTTTTAATCCCTATAAATATTCATAGTTTTGTTTTTAGTCCCTACAAAATAAAATCACACTTTTTAGTCCCTATAAAATTTTCCGTCAGCATTTTTAGTCCCTATAAATTTTTCCATCAGCACTTTTAGTCCCTGTCAAAAATTTCCATCAACAGTTTTGGTCCCTAAAATGCTTAAGGAAAATGTCACAGGGACTAAAAAGTGTGATTTTATTTTGTAGGGACTAAA
>Ga0315914_1003209_pt1 | contig 24904 bp, 22 predicted proteins | sample MpolenodulesMG_FD_203920 | JGI IMG/M metagenome (GOLD analysis project Ga0315914, IMG submission 203920) | Medicago polymorpha root nodule microbial communities from Los Angeles, California, United States - elongated nodules | ecosystem: Host-associated > Plants > Roots > Nodule | place: USA... | reverse complement strand
CCCATCTTTTGCCCATTTTCCCCTCTTTTAATGATGATTTTGAACAAAACACAATTGGCAAAAGATGGGGTGCATAATCGCTCAAAAAAAAAGAAGGGGTGCAAAATCGCACAATTAGCAAAAGATAGGGGGAAAAGTGCAATTAAGCCATTAAACAAATATCCTTTCATTTAAGTAGTTATTTTAAGAAAGAGTTTAGTTTTTTTAGTCAAATATAAGTGGGAGTCGGCTTGCTAACTTACTCATTCATATTTTTAGGTGGGAGTAAGTTAGCAAACCCCATATGCGGCTTCTAATTTACACCTAAAAACAATAAGATATAAATTAACAAGCTACACTCACACAGGTGTAAGTTAGCAACCTACACCCACTTAATTATATACACTCATTTTTATAAATTTTATCAAATTGTTTACACCCACCTCACTAATTTACACCCACTTTTATCATTCCAAATATTGTTTCTTTAAAAGTTTGTCTCTCGTACATGTTTTGTACCTTAAGCATGTCATTGTCTTTTTTGTTTCTTTTTTTAAGGATCATCCTTAAGATAGTTACAAAATTGAACTTCTATTTAAATTTAATTAGAATAAAAACAAAATGGTGTTTTAGTAAAATATAAGTGGGTGTAGCTTGCTAATTAATTTACATCTTAGTATTTTTAAGTGGGTCTAAATTAGCAGTCCCTTCTAATTTACACATGCCTAAAAATACTAATGCTTTGTTTGGGAGTTTGGAGGGATAAAAATATAGGAGAAAATTGAGAAAATTTTCACATTTTTTTGAAAGAGTGTTTTTTAGACAGTAATAAATTAATGCTTATGATAATGTATTTTTAATTTTAAGAATATTATAACAACAAATATTAAATTTGAACAATTCATATAAACCCTTCCAAAACCTCCTCAAATACAATTTTTTAGTTTCCCCAAATGAGGAGAGTTTTATATTTTGAAGAAAAATAAGCTTCTCAATGTTCTATATTCTTCAACTTACTCCTTCCTTTTTTCCCAAACCTTCGCTTCGATTCCCTTCAAAACTCTTAAACAAAGCCTAAAAAGTAAATTTGCAACCTACACCAATTATGTCTATTTTAAAAGAGCAATGCTATGGTCACTCATTTCAACATTCTCCGACAAATACTCTCCCAATCTATGGTCCACTTTAAGGGTCATGCTAACTTGTGCCCTTAGGTCACAAATTAAGGATCTAAAAAAATAATTAAAATATAAGTTTTGTATTGAAAAAATAAGTTTTTAATTTTTCAAGACATTAAATGCATAATTTCTAAAAAAAATTTCTACATTTGACTTCTAAACTTGTACCTTAATGGCACAAATTAGCATTTCCCTAGTATTAATTAATAAAAGAAGACAAATCTAAAAAATTTGAATGAAAAAGAATTGAAAATGCCAGGTCAGCATGCCATATCATCACTTTTGCACAGTCATCCAATTTACATCAGTATTTTTCCACAGTTATAAGGATCTAAAACCAAAGAATTTATCATAGGTTTGAAATCTAATTTATTTCACAAAGAAAAAACCGAAAGCCGTTAATATTAACCCAACAAAAAGCCAAATCATTATTTCATATATTATTTGAATCATAGGGATTCAGCTTAACCTAATCCCACAAATCAGCCTAAGCCAGCGGCGGGACTTAACAAGAATAGCAACTAACACACATACGTCCAATCTAACACCGACTTCTCTCAGTTCTTCCATAAAAACAATGGCTTCAGTTGCATCAGATCTTTATTTACCTGACGAGTGTTGGGAATGCATCTTCAAATTCCTCTTCAAAGACGGTGACGACGACGACAACCGTTGCTCTTTCAAGTCTCTCTCCCTCGTCTCCAAGCAGTTTCTCTCTATAACCAACTGTCTCAAATTCTCGCTCACTATATATGATCCAACACCACCTTTCCTCTGTTACTTATTCCCTAGATTCTCCAACCTGAACTCTCTCGACCTAACGTGTTACTACGGTGACCTCGACTCGCTTCTCTTTCAAATCTCTTGCTTCCCCTTGAACCTCACATCTCTCAATTTCTCCAGCCAAGATATCTTTCCCGCAGATGGTTTGCGAGCTTTCAGCAAAAAAATTACAACTTTGACCTCTCTCACTTGTTACCACCTTGAAATCCTCAATAGCACTGATCTCCTTCTTATTGCTGATTGCTTCCCTTTGCTCGAAGAACTCGATCTTAGTTATCCTATGGAGATCAACTATCGTGGTAACTTACTCGATGGGGTAGAGGCTATTTCATTGTCACTTTTTAAACTCCGCAAGGTTAATCTCTCTCGTCATTGCTACGTCAATGACCAATCACTTTTCCACTTGATAAACAACTGTAAGCTTCTGGAAGAAGTTATTGTCATTTCTTGTCCTAGAATAACCATTGCCTGCATTGCTTCTGCTTACCGCAAGAGACCAACAGTGGCGGTATCATATTCCATTACCTCCGAACCAGACGACTATGCAATTGCAATGTAAGTTACTTCACATTTCATTGACTTGTTGGTGAGTTTCAAGGGTTTAACTTGTCTTGATTTGTTATATGTATGCCTGCTTGTTTTTTCCTTTGTTGTTCATTTTGTTTAAACTTCCATAGAAAATTGCCATCTTTGTAGTTATTTTATTTCTTGAAGCTATGGACTAACTGTTGTTTCTTTTCTTCTTCTTTAACGTACTGTTTAATTAATTTTGCCTCTTGTCAAGAACAAGATGAATCAAATGATTAAATCTATTTGCAACCTTAATAGTATTGAACGCACATTAGTTAAATTAAAATGTATTCAAAAGTATTTTTGTTTTGAATTTACACACCTAAGTTTTGAGTTTATTTTATGTGCAAAGAATAAAAAGGTCTTCTCTTCACGTCCAGGGTAGCTTTGTGTGACTAGATTATTTGTTGTTGTCTTCGTCTAGTTTGGTGTCGTGTTAATGATACTGGGAACATGTTGCAATTCTTTATGTCGTTTTTCATCGTTGCAATTCAAATGAAACAAATTTTTAGCTACGTTTGGTCTAATTAAGGTCAACCCACGACTTTGGTTTTTGGAGAATACAAAGAGTAATCCCTTGGTATTTCCGGATTTGTGTGTCGACCCAATGGGCCGTAGGGTTTAATCTGATATTTTCTCTTCCGGATTTAGCTGCTATGGTTGATCAAGAATCAAAATGGCATTCTTGAGTTGGGTGTGGATCTGATTTTTGAAACTTGGTGGCTGTGACTTGTGAGGGGTGATTAGATGTTCTATTTTCAATATTTCAGAGTTACAATGAGTGGTTTACAGAACTATGACTCAGGAAGATTTTGGTGTATTTTGTGTTGTCTCTAATTTATGCTACTTTTGTTTCCTTTCATCTTTCATCTTCCATAATATGTTTCATGAACTGAATTATGAAATTTGTGACTTCATTGACACGAGGGAAGCAAGGATTCTATCGGCGGTTTCTAGTTTAAAATCCATTTTAAGTCTTTTGAGAGATTATCATTTTTCAGTTTGTACCAATGTAACCTCGTGGACTGAGAGTATCTCAACCAGTTCACACACCATAATCTCTAATACATATATTATACTAGTATGAGTACCCGTGCAACGCATGGGACTATAAAACTTTGCTTTGATTACATTATTGTAGACTAAAACGATAAATACTTGCTTAAAAAAATATTAATTATTAATGTGATTGGGAAAAAAAACTTTGTATTTAGAAATGTTAACATTTGTTATTTGGCAAGTTGAATCCAATTCTTAAACATTCGGCAAGTATTGTGCTTCCGGTAAGCTCCCTGTTTTCGGAAGGTGGATTGGGAAACTATCCTATTACAAACAAAATGGATAAACAAAACATAGAATGCATCAACATTATTTTGCTTAAGTATATTGTTTAATACTAATATGAGAAACTGTTATAAAGATTCATATAGTTTAAAACCATGATAGTCATTACTAAGACAACCATAAATGTTAAAAAGAAACAACAAATGACCTTGATAAAATGAATTATAAGAATATCAAAATACACATTTGTATTTTCGGTAACCCTCCTGTGTTTTTGGGTGCGAAATAAGAATATCTGAATGAATGAATAAATAAATATTTCATAGATGCCAAATGTCATCTTACTGTTATTGATTTACAAAAAGAATACAAATTATATATGTTCCCTCTTTACACAAATTGCATTTATCCATTTGTTAGGTTGAAAAATATTTATACATACATAACACAATAATAATAACCATATAGGATTGGGAAAAAAAATGAATAACAAACTTAATATGATCTCTTGATATTCTTGAAATATAAATCTATGCATTCTTCCAACTCAGCCTTATAAGGATTCATCAATTAGAGAACTCAGTTGATTTTCTTTTGTCTCATCACTACAACCAACATGCAATACCAACAATAGCTTTTGAAAAGCTCCAACTTGAAGTGCTTCAATCAAAACTTTTTCCCTCAAAATTTGGACATTTTCCAAATAGAATCTCCAAAGCACTTACTGCATTGATATTGCAGGGGACAATTAGAAAGCATAAGTAGAGGTATACAAATATTTAAAAATATAATTTTTGAGAATGAGAGATAGTGTACCATATGGGCAGGGCATCAACGAAAATCTCAGCATTATCCATGTTAGAAGAATAAAAAATGTGTTGATAGTAAATAAGACCTTTTTGAATAAGAATAACCATATACTTCTAATAGTGACAACAATCCTTTTAGATTCATCAAGGCTAGCTTCCTTGAGACAACCTGAATTAAGATTGCACTTGTCATATGGTTGTCATTGTCAATGGTCATATATAGAGCAATACAAATGAAAGCATAGTCAAAACATCTCTATACACAACAATAACAAAATAAACTTATGATCTAATAATTGATTTTCTGAGAAATCTAAAAGTTTGATATGACTTATGAGCATGCTTGATCATCAAGTCAACATGAAGTAAAGAATATCCAAAACAGAAATGCCAAATGAAAAACAACCCTTTAAATAAAAAAACCTTACTGGCATCCCTTTTGATCTAGTTAGATAAGCTCAACTAAAGTGGCAGGTAGATTTTTTAATTTGATCTGCCAAGACTGCTGGAAAGAGTATCAAAAGAGTTCAAAATAAAGTGTTAGTCGTATTTGAAAAACTCATAGCAGCAAAATTTGAAGTTCAGAGCAAAAGAATGATGACAAAAATTACAAATCAAATGAAAATTGAAACTCCTTCAAGCCAATGTAGATTTTAATTATATTCCTATCAAGATAAAATTCTTCTCAATTCTCATTTATGGTTGACTGAACATGCTTTATATTTATGTAGTAAAAATCGGTTAACATCATGTTAACCATCATCAATGATTCAATTAGAAAATTGTGTGTGCCTTACACTACATGCAATTTTGTTGATGGTTTGATGCACTAATTTTCAACATTAATTGCATAAATGATAGATGCCATTATTAACAGATCAGTTGTATGATCATGAGTGTAAATTACAGTGATAATTTCCAGTATCAAATACACTAAAAAAAATTTAATTAAAAGAAGGATGAATACTTACTCATGATGAATGGTGCCGATTGCTTCTGTGGATCTGTTTTTTTTTTTTTGGACAGGTTCTGTTGATGAAATCATTGAAACAAATGAAAACAATCAATAGAAAAAATGAGTAAGGTGTTAAATTACATAAATCTTAAACTCATTTACCTTGACACTCAGAATTCATCCCTCTTCCAAGTTTTGATTGAAATGTTTCAAGAAACCCATGAACTCTCATCGTGTAAAATCTAACTGGTGGGAAATTTTGAATTTTCAATGACATTGCTTATGTGTGTCAAGGTTCTATAAATATTATATAATATTTTGAATCAAAGATTATGACATGTAAACATTGTAAGATAAAAATGGTTAAGAAAATTGTACTTGTGAATGATGATTTGGCAAGGAGTTGTTTAGAGCTTGACACTTAAGATTTTTTCCTATTTGTGGTTCCACATTTGTATATTATTAAGATTACATCAATAGCATTTCTAGAGCTTAGGCATATGCACTCCTATTATTTTTTTCTGAAGCACCTGCATTCTTTCTCTTAGGGAGGAGTTGGAGTTGGAAGATCAAGAGTTTGAATCAAGTGACGAGGAAGATTAAGATTGATGTGGTGGAACTTTGAAGTCAAGATGAGGCAAACGTAGACGTGGAAGCATGATTTTGATTAATCTTAGAACTTGATTTTAATGGGTTGTCATTTTGCTTACTGTTTGAACTTTATTTTGTCATTTTGATTGGATAACATTTTGATTATTTCTTTTAGAACTTCATTTTTTTATTACATTTAGAAATTAGAACTTAATTTTGATGGAATTTCATTTTGATTACTTCTAGAACTTGATTTTGATGGACAACGACAAAGTTAGTTATAATAATCATGTCTGTCCCTCTAATTTTATCTACTTTTCATATTTTTTTAGTATTTATGTATCTTGTTGGAATCTTTGTTTACTTTGTACACTCTTTTTTGTAAGTTTATGCAAATCTATATCTACATGAGTGGATGGACAGCATATTGGTTCATTTTTATCCTTATATACATTGGTGTAGCTCTTTGCTCACGGCAATTCATATTCTTTGAAAATTAATGAAGTAATCATAGTTAAGAAAAGACGGAAAAACTCATTGTATTTTCTTAAGAATTGAGGAAGTTGTTCCAAGTTTGAAGGAAGTGTGTATTGGAACACTCATAAAATCCACTTTGTGGAGGTATAGTTAGTTCACTCATTCTTTGGTTGAGGCAACAATAACGGAGCTATGGAAGCTGTTCCCAAATTATGGAAGTGTAGGGGAGGTTTTCATCCTACTGAAGGTGGACAAGTGGGGTAAACGTTTATGTTTCATAAAATTCAAGGATGTGAAGGATGAGGGAGCTGGGGAGCAGATTACAGGATGTGTGGTGGGGGAAGATTAAATTAAAGGTCAACAGAGCTAGGTTTGGGATGGAAGCCAAACAACCGGCGAAAGATAATAAGAGGAACTATCAACTGGTGCGCGGTAAGAAGGTGGTGCAGGGAGGCGGTATTAGGCCAAGAGAGTAGGGGGAAATCTTTCCAAAGCACTTTTCTGGAAAATAATACAAAAAGTGTGAAGGAGGTGGTGGTGGCACCATCGTTAGTGATTTTGGTGAGTGAAGAGATGATGGAAACTTTACAAAATTGTTCAGTAGGGGTTTTGAAATGTTACACTGAGTCAAGCTTGGTCCAACAGAGCTTTGTGATGGAGGTTTTGAAAAACATAAAGGTCTTCCTTATGGGGGACAATATGGTACTTTAGCAAAGTTTGGTGGTGGGAGAGGTAGAGAGTGCAAAGAACACACAATGAGTGGTGGAAGGCTATTTTTAAAGAGGTAACTTCTTGGTCTACACAAAGGGTGTCTAAGAGTAGTAGGATTTGGTTGAAGGTGTTAAAGATTCTTTTACATGGACAAATGTTTGGTTGAAGGTGTAGGATGAGAAGTTGTTCAAATTGCTTTTGATTACTGACCAAACCAATGCAAGAGAGAAAGTAAATCTTCGGTGAGGATGGATTCCTTTCTATGTATTTTATCTTGATTATTCTTTATTTTCTTTGATGAAGCTTCATTTTCTTCTTTGCAAACAACATGTGCAATCTCAAGCAGTTCTGCCTTCGAAGGCTCACTATGGCGAGGGGCATCCTGCCTCTGACTATCGAGGTATTCCAGCAACCGAAGGTTATCGAGCGTCTCATATTCTCAAGATCTGATGATTATGGAGACTAATTCCGGGCAGTCAACTGCTCCGGGTTTTGAGCAGGCTGGTGGACAAGATCTCTCATACGGGGTCTTGAATGTGTTTGGCGGTGGTTCTCCTGAAGAGAGCCTGACTGCAAAGATGAAGGCGGCAACAGATGCAGACACCAGTGGCAGTGGGAATAAGGATCCTCTGAGGAGTAACAAGTTGGTGCTTAGTGGTAACAACAATCCACTTCCTTATGTGCATCCCACGGTCTCGTAAACGGGAACCCCTTATCGCCTTTCGTCCGTGTTTGCTTCATACGCTCGACTGACGAACAAAGGACTTCAAGGGGATCGTTGCTAAGGAGAACATGGTGTACATGTTCGGGATTTTTGAAGAAGACCATTAGGAATTGGTGGCTTCTTGTCTGATCCGCCTACATCAGGTCTTGACTCTTGGCTCGATGGTGGCAGCCGAGGACATGTCCTTGATTATTCAAAGGTTGCGGAGGAGATAAATCTTTCAAATGAGAGGTGAACTGGCTGAAGGTGGAGCTCTAAGCTTGTGAGTTTGAGGCTGAAAAGGCCAAGTACAACTTGTTTGTTGAGATTGTTTAGAAAAAGAAGCTCCAAGCGTCCCTTTCTTATGTTGACAATTCCAATAAGGAAATGGAGGACGGAAACAAGACTCTTTTTGACCGGATTGTTGCTCTTCAGAAGGATATCTATGATTTGGGATCTCCGAAGGATCTTCACGGTACGATAGTAGGTTTGGAAAACGATGTCAATGAGCATCATACGACTTTGGAGGTGTCCAAGAAGGCTCTGGAGGAGGCCAAGTTGGCCTTGAAGACTGCAGAGGATCTCGTGGCCTAACTGATGAAAGACTATTATCAAGGATGTCTCAACGAGTCTGAAGCCTCTGTAGGCGAGTCATTTGATAATGCTTTGGAGCAGATGGAGTTTTTCTACTCCCTTTTCAAGGTCGATCAGAGAAGGTACATCCCATCCAAAAGCTCATGAATGGGAAGCTTGTCCCTATATTGAAGAAGATTATAATAAAGAAGCCATTGTTGGAGATTCTGGTGATGACATCCTCGTTGAAGGAGATCTTCAGGGTGGTGCCTTGTAATTTTCTTCTGTTTTTGGTGTTGTAACCTTATTGCTGGTGTCGGCCAGAACAATTTTGTTTTCTTGTAACTTTACTCTGATCTTTTTGCGTTGTTGAGATTTATGTCCTACACATTTTTATACACTTATAATTTATTGAAGTTTTGAAATGCTAGGAAGTTTTGAGCTTTATCCTTACTCTTGGTTCCTCATTGATGATGATGTATACCCCAAACGTTACACATCAAAACTTGACGCAATCAAGGCCACTATACAGCTCATTCCAGATGCTCAACATATCAGGAAAGGCAGAAAAGGAGATTAGAGAAGGAGGAGAATTTGTAGTTCTTCCTTTTCATTTTCTGTGACACTGTTAAATAAGTTGCTATATGTGGAATTGGTGAGTGAATCACCGCATCCCCGCCAATCACATAGGAAATTCCTCAGCTGTAAGTACGAACAAACTGATCTAAGGAAACAGAAGCAAGGAGGTAGTAATGATAGGATGATGTTGAGGCTTTTTGTTTCCTTTTTATTTTCTTTTTTGTAAATGAAGGATCTGGCAGATTAATAGAGCAGGATACTAGAATTTATTGCTGGAAAGAGTTGACAATTTCCCATAATTTGAGTCAACAAATTAACCAGGGGAGATACTACGTTTCCCGTATCATAACTTAAATGCTGAATAATTGGCTTCATCTTTGCCTTATTCAACAGTTCCATCAAATATCGAACACTAGTTTTTTGTTCAGCATTCATTTGTGCACATCAACTCCAGATTTTTTGGCAAGACAATTACACAGGCATTTTAATTCTAATATTGGGAGTTAATATTCTGGCATTTCTCAAGGGAGGACGCGTCTTGCAATTCAATAAAATAGAGAGGAGCAGGGTTACATTTCTCACTATCACATGCCATCGACTAGTACTGCATACATTACAGCATTCATCTCTGCATTTGTCTGATCAGTACCGTGGCTACAAATAACACCTCTCAAACCTCCCCTGACCTACTTGAGTGTTGCTTAATAGGCAAGCTGCTTATTAACAAATCAATTCGTTTCAATTCTCTAAAGGGCCGCCTTGCATCTATGTGCCAGCCTAAACACCAAGTTGACATCTCATAGATGGACATTTTATGTTCCAGATCTTCGATCCGGGGATATGAAACATATTTTCCAAAGCAGGCCATGGCTATTCGAAAATTTCATGCTGGTGAAGAGGAAGTTCAGTTTCGGGGAGGATCCGCACTATGGCATTGGATAAAGCTGAGATATGGGTCAAGGTTCATAACCTTCCATTTGGGTTTATGTCCAAAAAGATCAGAAATCTGATGGGAAATCATATTAGCCGACTTGTGAAGTATGATTTTGAAAACAGTTGTGCAAGCGGAGGAGATTCATGCACATTAGAGTTGAGATCAATGTTCATGAAACATTAATTCAAAGTTGGGTTTTTGATTGTGAAGTTGCTAAAGCGGCTACCAAAGTTTTGAAATACGAACGGATGGGCAATTTCTGCGATGTGTGCGGCATCATAGGGCATACACATAACTACTGTTCTAAGAAGTTTGGAGGAGGACCATAGAAGATGGAGAAAAAGTGGGGACCGACTTTGAGGGCTGAATTTAACAGTAACACAGGTTGCCTGGAGGATAATCAGTGGCTACGTGATAGCAGGGTTGCAGGAGGAGATGGCAACTGTGGAGTTGGAGGGCTGCGAGGGCATGAAACGATCCCAAACCCTGACATTATTCATAGATTGCATGGGAAGGTCAGGATCAGTCACGCTAACTACACAAAGCTTCTAACTTTTGCAAAACATATTGAAGCATAATCTAGCAGTAATGAATGGGTTTTTTTTATCCTGCAAGCAAGTCTGTGCATGCTGGTACCGCAAATCCCACGAAACAACAACAGTTCATGGCCCTTCTGATCCCGGACAAAATAATCTTGTATAAGAATATGATAAATTATAATAACATCGAAAAATTGAAATGTGTTGGATTTCGATTGTTGCTTTGCACCCGATAGAGAAGGAAGATGAGGAGGAATTGCTTTTCTGTGGCATAAGTCAATCACTTGTACCATCTTTAACTACTCCTTGAATCATATTAATTTGGAAGTAGATGACCTAAAGAATGGTAAATGGAAATTAACCGGTTTTTATAGTTTCCCGGAAGGGTGTAGGAAAAGAGATTCATGGAACTTATTACACCAACTGTCTACTTTGTCCAATTTACCTTGCTGCATAATCAGAGACTTCAACGACATATTATCGGCAACAGAAAAGAGAGGAAGAGTGGACAGGGATTTGTGTTTAATTCAAGGCTTTCGTCAAGCGGTGATAGATGCAGGAATTATTGATATTCATGTAGAGGGTTACAATTTCACATGGTTCAAAGGCTTGGGAACAAACAAACAGTTGAGGAAAAATTGGATAGAGCGTTAGCTAATGATGTCTGGCTCACACTGTTCACTAATGCTAGTCTCGAATGTCTCATAACAAGCGCATCAGACCACTGCCCATTCCAGCTAGTCTGCGCACCCAATCCGAGACGCAACAGGAATGGGAAACAGTTCAAGTTGAAAACTCTTGGCTGGTTGAACCAGAGTTTGTCCCTTTCGTTCAGAATTGTTGGGGAATGTATATAAATGTGAATATCATGGGTAAGATGGATTATTGTGCAGAAGATTTTTCATACTGGGATAAAGAACACGGCCAGAAAAATCACAGAGAAATTGAAAAAGTGAGACGGAAACTGGAATTGATCTGATCTCAGGTGCCTGCCTCGTACATCAATTATTTCAACGCTCTTGATCGACAGTTAGACACTCTGATATGAAAAAAGATTAAATATTACAATAAGAATATAATTAAGTTTTCAACTAAAGTAATTAGCATAACTACATCTTGACAATAAGATTTCGACTAGACAAAAGCAAGAAGCCACAGTGGCTGTTGGTTGCTTTGGTTTATATTTCTGTTTAGTTAGTTATTCCTGTTTAATTAGTTAGTTTGGTAGTTTTCTTTTTCAACTAAAGTTTTCTTTATTTAAGTAAGAACGTCGATGTATATATATCTCCATTTGTTTACTACTAGTACTGTGTGCAATAATACTCAGTCTCATATAAATAACAAATGGGATCAGTATAGTGCATGGTATATTTTCTTTTCCCTTTTCTTAGTAATCATCCAGAGATCTAACAATGGAAAATAGCACCTTGGAGAAGGTGACAAGAGAACAACGAAAACCGGTAATAGAGTTAAAAACGGAAGCTAATTGTGTCAAAGAATCAGTTCTTCAACTCAGCAAGAAGGCTGAAGAAACCCCATCTGAAATATCTGCTGCCGTTAACAAAAAGAACGAAAACAAGAAGCCACCACCATGTTCAATGGTAAAGATGAATGTGGAATCACCCATTTGTATTCCTTACTCGGAGCATTCAAATGCATCTTCTTCATCTTCTTTAGGACATCCAATACTTACATCTAGTGGCCAATGGCAGCAGAGTTTCCCGTACGCAAACACTTCTCTTCATCACAATCGTTACTCAAACGCGTCTCCCTGGTATTCATATCCATATAGTGGCAACTGGCAGGGTTTCCAATACACTGGTCTTGAAGATCACATGCCTTTTCTTGGCGATCACAACTGTGTGGGGATAGTGGATGGGGAGCACTATTACCGAGAGCCTCCATCAAGGGCATTGTTTGTTCGAAACATCGACGTTAATGTTGAGAACTCTGTAATACGAACCCTATTTGAGGTATCATTATTATACATTAACCTAATGCATCAATAGTATTATATTTATTTTTTGACACAATGTTTAATGTTTTTTGGTGATCATGCTTTTACTTCTTTTGGTTTCAAATCTATGTCTGTGAATTAATGTGGCAAATTGAAGCATTGTACAAGCAACTAATCCCTTCATGAAGTTATGTGTATCTTTGAACACAACTGTTTTTGGTAATCAAGAGGGTTGGTATAATCATGCGGGTTAGTAATCATGATAGAACATTATGATGTAATTTGATCCATGTAGCCAACCCCACTTAGTGGGAAAAGATTTGGTTGTTGTTGATGTATGAGGGTTGGGAGGTTACCAAGTTTGTGCTTAACCTTTTAAGAATGAATTTCTTGGTGAAATACTTATACAGTCATTTAAGTAATAGATTTGTATTTTAGGAAACTAAGAAAATGGCCTACTAGTAACTATTTTTTACCGTTTTTGAGAGGAATATCTTAGTCTGTTATGTTCTTGAAATAGGGAAAGTAATATTTTTAGTTCTCTCATAAGCTTGAAACTAATAGTTGAGAAGGTAGGATTTTTAGGTTTTCTGAAACAATTAATTTTCACTTAGTTTTATATGATACTCATGATATATTTTCATTTTTTTTTTGGAGAGAATAAGGGAGTGTTTGGTTTATGGTATTCTCTGTGTTGCATTTTGATGGAGATGAAATTATACATTTTTAATTGTGTTTGTTTTCCCTCATGTTTCTGTGCCTAATAATTTGGATATGAAGTTTAATATAATTGATGATGTGTAGGATGTCATTTTTGGCTGGAAAATTGTTTTGAATATCATATATCTAGTGAGGACCTGTGGGATGAAAATCAGTGTTGTCAAATAGAGCTATAACACTATAGAGTAGCAGAATTTGAGCTAATCGGTATTGTTCCATGACATAAAATTTAATACGAAGTGTTGTCAAATAGGGGCTATAGCACTACAGAGTAGCAGAATGCAGAATTTGAGCTAAACGGTATTGTTCTGTGATATGAAATTTAGTACAAAGTGTTGTCAAATATCGGCTATAGTGCTATAGAGTAGCAGAACTAGAGCAAAATGGTATTGTTCTTTGATATAAAGTTTAGTACAAGCTGTTGTCAAATAATGACTACTGTGGGGCGACAGTGTAGTACCATAGCAGAATTTGAACAAATTTGATGTTCCTGTTGTTGATTATTTCTTTCTTATTTGATAGAAATATGGGGATATCAGAACTTTGTACAAAATATGCAGACACAGAGGCTTTGTGATGATATCTTACTATGATATTTGAGCTGCTTGCACTGTGATGCATGCTTTACAAGACAAACCCTTGGGAGGAAGAAATCTTGATATTCATTTTTCAAATCCTAAGGTTTGATTTATAGAATTACTTAGTGTTTGATTATTTTATTATTATTATTGATGTTGCCTTTGTGTTATTCATCTATTTTATTCTTGTTTTGAAAGGATAACCCCTCACAAAAAGATATAAACCAAGGAACTCTCGTAGTGTTCAATTTAGATTTATCGGTATCAAATGACGACCTTCACCAAATATGTGGGGCTTATGGCGAGGTCAAGGAGGTACCTATATCATATGTTTATCTATTAATTAATCTAAAATGTATTTTCTTTAGTCTAGCTTAATTTTAATTTTCACATTAAAATTGCAGATCAGAGAAACACCAAACAAGAGAGACCATAAAATCATTGAATTTTATGATGTTAGAGCTGCAGATGCAGCTCTTAAAGCATTAAATAAGGGTGACGTTGCTGGTAAACGCATAAAACATGAACTTAGATGCTACATTAATTTGTCAACTTATATGTTACTTCCAAGTGCTTATATAACTGTTTCTCTATGTTATCATCTAGGAAATTTTTTCTATCAGAGGAACTGAAATATATGCATTTGTCAACCGGATGGATCGTACTCAAATGATTTGTTCGAGATCCTGAAAGGAAATTTGGACCAGGATTTGTTCGAGAACGTGAAAGGGCATTTGGACCAGAATGGTTAATCATTTCTAGAAAAAAGATTGTGTAGAAGGGAAACAAGGAACTGTCCTGTTTGTAATTGTATGTCAAAATGTGAATGTGTACATGTCAGAAAATTTGTGAACTTGTTTCAAGTTGTTTCATCAGAATGTTGTTAGTCGAAGTCTAAATGCATTGAAGATATAAGCTTGTAGAATTATGTTAGACTGAAGTTTCTGTTGACATGTCAGATATTAAATGCTCGAGTCATCTGGAAATGCATTGATACCTGCTAATAACAATAAGAAATCCAGGCAATAGAAAATGAAGGTCTCAAGTATCTGAATTTTCCATGAAAATAGAAAATTCACCGTTTAAGGTTTTAACATTTTTTGTTTGACCTATATATAAAAAATAAAGGTGAGTGAAACAATGTAGAATACTCGTTGATTTAGGAGAGGAATACCAGTCTCAGACTATGGCAAAACCTCATCTCCGAAATAAAATCATTTATGCGCAACTTCAAATCATAAAGTCTGTTTAAACACATATTACTTAGACTAATCTAAGTTTGTCGAATTCAATGAGAGCAGTAGTTGAAAAGTTTGTTCAAACATGGATTGAAAGTTTAAGGTCCGTTTGGATTGGATTACAGAAGCTTACTGGCTGACATAAACACTTGTGAGTTCTGAAGCACGAACCCGGACACCAAACAAAATTATGACTCATTGACACTAGTAATAACAGGATAAAATAGAATAGTGGAGTGTAATGACATATGTCAGTGCCGTGTTGGTGTTATACACGCTTTCCATTAGAATTGTGAGTGCTACATAGCTTGTAAAAACTTAAGGAAACGATTTTTTACATGATTGAAAGCTATATTCAAGATATCTTAGGGAAAATCTTTTAGGTTACATGAAAATAGTTTGACTTGATTTTATCGTTTATCATAAAAATAGCTTATACATGAGCACTGATATGATAAGCTTTTATGATATAGCGTTTTTTGAGGCACTATATATGTTTGCGATTCAGCTTCGTTCAATGGACCTCATAAACAAGCACAAACGAATGTACCCTACTCACATCCAGTGCCAATTCCTACAAACTATTCTAACCCTTATGTGGGTGGACCAAACTATCCTGCAGCTTCCGGAACAAGTTACCAACCACTAAGAACTCCTCCATCACCACCTCCACCTTCAAATGTTGGTTATGTTCCCAATTTTCATCGAAGTAACGATGGATTGACACCGAGTTATTTTAATATGCCATCATCATCATCAGGAACAGCTCCAAGGCAGAGGGGACCTCCAGGATTTGCAATGGGAGCCGGTGCTGGAGCATTAGCAGCTGGTGCTGTTATGTTTGGTGATAATTTCATGTCAGGATTTGATGTGCCTTCAGGTTTTGGAAATCATTCTCTTACCATTGTAACTGATCCTCTTTTCTAAACAATCAATTAAGAAATCTTACCATTGCTGCTGCACACTGCCTAGATAGTTACTAGTAAACCAGATATGATCGGACTTGAATTCAACACAGCAACTAATTTTGCTTGTTCGGTCACAAATCACTTGTGAAAATTATTTAATGATGATTTAGTAAAAGTGTAATGTGAGTTGGCTGATGACTGAGATCAAGTAATTTGTGTAACTGCATGTTATAAGAGTTTAACTTGAACAAAATGTTGTATGTATATGTCTTCCTCTGTCTGAATCTGAAAGATCAAGTTAGAATTTTGTTATTTCACCTATTGCTTTTGGGCTGGTTTGTGTCTGAACTATTTTGAAAAAACACAATAATAGTTTCTTTTTTCATTTGAAGAATTCATTATATGTGATTTTTTTTTTATTGTAAAAAACTATATTCTTGATGGTGGCTTAAAGCGAAGATCAGAGGCTTTGGTTATGAATTAAACCAATGGTGGATTAATCACCTTTGAGATCTACCTTTAGATCATTGGCGGCAGCTTCCCCCTCCACTTCTAATTTGTATGAGGATTTTAAGTCGTTTTATTTTTGTTTTCACTAAAAAAATTTAAAACCAAAATATTATCCATTTATAGATGGAGCCTCGACTGCAGCTAGGTCTAGAGGGAAGTTATGAGCATTACGTTCATGCATAACTTCCATTCTAAGGTTAGCACGGTTAATAATATCAGAGAATAGGAATCCTTTTTGTGAAAGATCCCCACTTTCGTGCTTTGGTGGGTCTTCGAGATGCTTTCGATGATGTAAGCAATACCCAAAAAAAAAAAAAACTCTTATTTATGAATAATTAATGACACAATAATATAAAAGATGAATTGTGCATGTTAAGAGACTCCCTTGCGGCTTGTAGACTTCTGCCTGGTTGTGGACCCACACATAGACAAAGGGTACCCTCTAAATGTTGACAAAAGTCATAAGGTACCCCACCCCTTATAAAGAATTTATTTTCTCACTACAAAACAAAGTGTAAAGTAGTGATTGAAATACTGCAAAACCAAAGCATTACACTTTTTTCTCTTTTAGCATCTTTAAACATTCAATCAAAACCATTGTTCTATATACTCTCTATGGTGAAAATCTGGGTTGAAATATGCATCATATCAGCTCGAGGAGTAAGAGCATCACATTCATTATGGAAACGTCAATGGTATGCTATTGGTTGGATTGATCCAACCAACAAATACATAACCAAAGTTGATGCTTCAACCAACACAAACCCTCTCTGGAGAACAAAGTTTTCTATGCAAGTTGATAACTCTGATCCAAATTTTCATGATCTTGCATTGAACGTTGAAGTTTATAGTAGAGACCCTTTTTTCTTTACAGAGAAACTTCATGGTTCAGCTACTGTTCTGCTCAAAGAGTTTCTTGCTAAAGGGTTGCAGAATGCTGAGGGTTCAAGCCAAGGGAGTGAAGAAGTTGGAAGCTATCAGTTAAGGAAGAAGAAATCTGGTAAACCAAGTGGGTTTGTGGATGTTTCAGTTCGTGTTTCTGAAGATAAAGAAGCACCAAATTCTCATTCAGGTATGCATTGTAAATGGTTGATTCATAACCTTCATATAGATTATGGGAAAAATGTTTCTTTTTGTTGTTTGTGTTTTTGTTTCTCTTATGTGGCTGAGGTTTTAATTCAATATACTCTATTGGGTTTAGTTTTTTAGTGAAAAAGTTGAAAACTTTGATGGAAAGTTTAAGGTTTGTTTGGATTGGATTATTGAAGCTTATCTGCTGACATAAACACTTGTGACTTATGAATCACGGACACAGACACCAAACACAATTTTGACACATTGGCACTAGTAATAATTTGAGAAAATAAAATAATTGAGTGTAACGACATGTGTCCATGTTGTGTTGGTGTCACATACACGTTTACATGAAAACTTATGGAAGTGATTTGTGTCATATTCAAAAGCTATTTTCAAGCTCTCCAATATATCATAGGGAAAAGCCAATAGGTTACATGAAAATAGTTTAACTTGATTTTTATCTTTTATGATAAAAATAGCTTATACATGAGCACTTATATGATAAGATTTTATGCTACAGCGTTTTTTAAGAGGTTTATCCAAATAGTCTAAATTTTTAGCTTTCAAAAAATATCAAGGTGATTTGAGGCACTATATATGCTTGTGATGCAGGTAATGGGGGAGGAATAGAGCTCTTAGATAATTGTAATAAGGGTGGATTTGGACAAGGCTATCACCAACAAATGGATCCATCTTCGTTCAATGGACCTCATAAACAAGCACAGACTAATGTACCCTATCCACATCCAGTGCCATTTCCTACAAACTATTCTAACCCTTATGTTGGTGGACCAAGTTACCAACCACCAAGGACTCCTCCACCACCACCTCCACCTTCAAATGTTGGTTATGCTCCCAATTTTCATCAAAGTAATAATGGATTGGCACCAAGTTATTTTAATATGCCATCATCATCAGGAACAGCTCCTAGGCAGAGGGGACCTCCAGGATTTGCAATGGGAGCCGGTGCTGGAGCATTAGCAGCTGGTGCTGTTATGTTTGGTGATAACTTCATGTCAGGATTTGATGTGCCTTCAGGTGCTGGAGCATTAGCAGCTGGTGCTGTTACCTTTGCAACTGATCCTCTTTTCTAAACAATCAATTAAGCAATCTTACCATTTTTGTTGCACACTGCCTAGCTAGTTACTAGTAAACCAAATATGATCGGATATGAATTCAACGCAGTGACTAATTTTGCTCGTTTGATCTCAAATCAATGGTGAAAATTATTAATGATGATTAAGTAAAAGTGTAATGTGAGTTGGCTGATGACTTAGATCAACTAATTTGTGTAACTGCATGATTTTATACTACAGGATCCAAATCCGATATGGCCATGTTATAAGAGTTTAACTTGAACAAAATGTTGTATGTATACGTCTTCCTCTGTCTGAATCTAAAAGATCAAGTTAGAATTTTATTATTTCACCTATTGCTTTTGACAATTTTGCCAAATAAAAAAGGTTTTTTAATGGTTGGCAATTTTGCAAAAGAAAATGATAGAAATGCATTAACTGCATAACAGCATAAGGATTAAGTTAAGATATGCCAACCATGATATGAGTATTTTTATGGCAAGTCATGTTTTATTAAATGCTAGGTCCAGGGGCTGATTCCTTGTAAGTAGGATTTTGGAGGCATGGCAATGTATGTTGTTCGCTGGCTTCATTGCTTCTAGTTGTAAAATTCGGGACATGGTCTGTGAGGATGATTGCTATAGTATAGCCGAGATCAATATATGATATAAATGTAAGGATTTCAAGAGGGGGTTTTTCAAAATTGCATTAGAAACACTCATAAAAAGCAAGTTGCATTAGAAACTCTAGTCGCCATTGTTGCTATAGATATAATTGAATGGTACGATAGAGTTAATGGTTGCGGTTATATGCTCTACAGTTATGTAAATAACATCAGAATAAGGACGTGTTTTATCTTCTACAGAAAATATATGCACATTGTTGTTCAACTCTATCCAGCTGAACCCTTGATCTTTTTTCAACTGCAAACTCTGTAACCTCTTCCTAATTTTGGTTTTCTTCCCCCATCTACCCCGCAGGGCATACATATTAGACAGAATAACAAAAGCAGGTACTGAATTTGGATCCAAACTAAACAACTTCTCAGCGGCTCTCTCTCCCACTTCCACGTTGTTCCAGAAACACGAGGCGTTAAGCAAAGCTCCCCAAATTACACCATCTGCTTTGATAGGCATTTGTATGATAAACTCTTTTGCTTCTTTCACACGGCCTGACCGACCAAGAAGATCCACCACGCATGTGTAATGCTCTATTGTTGGGGTTACTCTGTAGTTTCTCTGCATTGAGTGAAAAAATTCCAAACTTTCGTCAACTAGACCGACATGGCTACAGGCAGAAAGAACAGCTACAAAAGTAGCAGCATTTGGAACAACGCCTTGATCTAACATTGAGTGGAAGCGTGAAATCGCCTCAGATCCACATCCATGGTATGCATAACCATTTATAAGAGCTGTCCATGCTGCTACACTGGGTGAAAAGATGCTGGTGAATGACCTTTGAGCATCAGCCAAATGACCACATTTGGAATAGAAATCCACAAGAGCAGTTCCAACGTAAACATTTTCCTGGTATGACGTTTTGGCTAAGTGTGCATGAAGCAACTGTCCTTGCGGAAAAGAACAGAGGTATGCACGAGCATGAAATAGGACAGAGAATGTTGATCTGCTATACTCAACTGAATATCTGCGCATAGTCACATATAATTTCAATGCCTCACTGTGCTGACCATTATTAATGTAACCCGACATCATTGAATTCCACGATACACAATTTCTTTCACCCTTAGTTTTGTCAAAAAGCTTCACAGCTTCATCAAGTTCACCGTTCTTGGAATACACAGAGATCATAGTATTTAAGGAGGTTAAATGTTTGAGACTCATTTTCTCAAACAATTTTTTCGATTTTTTAAACTGACCACTCATCGTATAACCTTTAATCATCAAATTATTAGAGCTGAGAGTTTTATCTCTAAATCCATAAAAGATCATCTCAGCTTCTTTGATCCTCCCCATCGAGACAAGGCCACTAATCAGCGAGTCAGCAACGTTCGAACAAGCTTCTCCTACCATGTTCTCATAAACTCTCTTTGCGTTGTCTACAGCATCACAAACACAATAAAACTCAGCAAGTGCACTACTAACTGAGTTATCAAAATCGAAACCATCCTTAATGCAAAGTCCATGAACAACCTTCCCTGCATACAGAATATCCTAAGTCTAGCACAAATTCTTATAAACAATCCAAATGAACTCATTAGGCAACACCAAGTTACTGCTTATAACCAATTATATCTTACCATGTTATAAGAGTTTAACTTGAACAAAATATTGTATGTGTATGTCTTCCTCCGTCTGAATCTGAAAGATCAAGTTTATTATTGTGCCTTAGAACTAGTTAGAATTTTATTATTTCACACTATTGCCAAATAGAAAGTTTTTTAATGGTTGGCAATTTTGCAAAAGAAAATGATAGAAATGCATTAGCCTGCATAACAGCATAAGGATTAAGTTTTAAGATATGCATGGGATATGTTTATATATTTTACTTTTGGCCTTCATGATATGAGTATTTTTATGGTAAGTCATGTTTTATTATATGATATGAGGATTTTGGAGGCATGGCAATGTATTTTGTTCACTGGCTTCATTGCTTCTAGATGTAAAATTTGGGACATGGTCTTTGAGGATGATTGCTATAGTATAGCTGAGATCAATATATGATATAAATAGTTAAGTTTATAAGTATATTAAATTGAGTCACACTCAAGAAATATTGTGGACAAAAACTGGTTGAAATGGACCTTTATAAATTAAGTATATCTCTTTATAATTTTATTTATCTTGTTTTTTAATTATTTAATTCGAGTTCTATTGTAGAAAAGAAACAGTTTAATAGAAAGCGTAATGCTTGATATCGCGACAACTTTTATCACGAATGCTTCACAACTGCACAGTACAAGCTACATTTTTTTCCACCAAATCCGATATTGAGGTGATTGAGCGGTTTTGCCATGCTCTATTAAAGCAAAAATCACTTCGAATTTCCGCGAAAGGAATTGTCGTTGTATATAGCAGCACTCAGAAAGAAAATACCAACAATTACCAGACAGCTTTGCATTATTTCTAAAATTCTGACTATAAACTTTATTCCTCCATAGCTTTGGTCGAATCCTTCTATTTTTTACCACTCACAACACAATCCTTTTTCGTGAAATCCTTTAAAGCATTTAAGTAAAAATGAAAACACAACTGGACTAAAACTTTCTATTGCTAAAGCGACATATATGTTGATCATTCCTCAACTTCAGCATTTATACAAGCCAAGTATTGACATCTCTTGTGGCTATTAGGGCACCGTGTGCATGTAGATGACATTATCTACATACACAAACACATCTACATGCATAAACGGTGCGCTACTAACCACGAGAGAAACAAACATATGTGAGCTATCATACTTTTAAAGAAAAATGAGCCAAGTACGATAACTCGAATGCACTATCAACATGCAACAAACACGTTAACATTTAATGATAACAATACCTTTATGCAACACTTGTCAACTAGTACTTCTAATCTATCACACACAATCTATGTATGTGGTCGTGGTTCTTATGGAACCTTACCTGCAGTACCATGACCTATCTATCCTCGGTTTGTTTCAAATTTTCTTTGGAAATTAGAGCACAAGATGCACCTAGTGTTAGAACATACAATAACTTGATAAAAAAGATGATGAAGATGAACATGATGAAGAGTGCACATAAATTTCAAAGCGTGTGTGAGACACAGTAATCTTTAGGTTTGATTTGTCCCACCAGTTATGTCAACCGGATGCAAAAGGGTTATACCTGCGAATCCCCTTCAGAATATGATGAAATCCTTGATGTGACTTGCACATTTACACCAAGTGTGTCGTCAATGTTAGTTTACAGAATAACTTGTTCAAAAGGAACAACATGCATAAGAAGATGATAATTTGTGCTAGAATAGTTTAGCCTCAGGTATGTGAAAAAAATATTACTCAGGAAGACATGAAACTAAAACCACTTTGTTATTCTTTCAAAAAAAATAAAAGAACCACTTTGTTATTGAAAAATTTAAAAATTGTATCAATTTTATTTTTTATCATGCAAATTTTTTATATTTTATTATCTTTAGTGATCCACTCCTGTAATTTTGTATTTTTGTTAAAATTTGATAGAGTCATTTCAAATCTTACAAATTCTCAAAAAATACTTTCAAATCTTAAAAAGTCTTTGAGATGAAATCCCTCAAAATCTAAAATGTCTTTTATAAAAATCTTGAAAGTTAATATATTCCTACACAATCTTTTAAAATCTGCAAGATTTTCTTTTACCAAAATAGTCTTTTAAAATCTCAATCCAATACACCCCTAAGTTGTTTTCATTAGATGTCATTGGAAGCTAATAGAAATAAGCTATCAATAAATAGCTTATGGGCATCATGGCATGTTATAAGCTCTCCTTAACACTTAAATGACCACTTTTGCCATAAGGTAAACCTAAATAAATTGTAAACTATATATTGTGTCTACAGTGCAGTTCCTAATTTATTTGTTGAAGTGCACTATGATATGTTGTGTTGTCATGATATGCTATGCCTATTTCTCTTTATGGCTCTCTAATTTGTTGTTAATGTTGTGTCTGCAGAATACAAAGTGTATCAAAACGAATAAGTGTGTATGTGTAACACCCTAGTTTTATTTTTTTAATTAATTCCATAAATTTTAATAGGTGAAGGGTTGGTTAATATTATTATTGATGCTGCTTTAGCTTGAATGTTATTTTGTTGTTAAGAAGATAGAATATTGATGAGGATTGATAAGTAGTATGAGAATTTAAATTAAATAAAGAGAGGAATCAAAACAAAATAAAATAGTGTCGGAGGTGTAAAATATAAGTTTCAAATAAGTGGGGGAGGGGAGGAGCAAAAGAATAGTGAACGGAGGAGAAAAAAATTATAACAAATGATTGACCCAATTATAAATAGAAATATTAGGAGTTAGAAGTGTCACTTTTGCTGAACGTGGAAAACAGAGAAGAGGGGAGGAGAAAAGGAGAAACCCTAGCTGCGGTGGAATCAAGCCAAAACTAGAATTTTCGAGGGAATCGAGGTAAGAGGGAGAATCTTTGCACTTTAGGGTATCTTAATTTATGATGGGAGGGTTGTCTTAAATTTTAATACATTTTTGCTGTTATGATGTGAATTTTGATGAGAGAATTATGATGAACGAATTGAAAGATGAAGTTGAAAGATGACAATTGAGTACAACTAGTTTAGATTTTTGAATTGAGTTTTAGTCTTAAAAAGAGTGGATAATCAGATAGGTTAACGAAGAATTAGTGTTTGAACGATAGGGTAGTCATGGAGTGAAGATTAGGATGGAGTTTGATGAGTTTAGGGTCGAAAATGGAGTTAGAAAAGGTCCCTTAAGGCTAAATCGCATATGCGAAATCGCAGAAAATATGTGATTTCTGTAACGGAAACAAAAAATAAAAATTGGCACTTTTTGGTTTAGAATTAGGTTTCGGTGTCTTCATGAAAGTTGTAGATATGAATGTTAGCTTTAATTGGGTGTTGGTTTGACCTCATTACAACATCTACAACACAAGATATGATCAAAATACTGCACATAGGTCAGCAGGGTCGTGCTCTTTTCTGAAGCTTAGGAAATCCAACATTCGACTCTTTTATTTTCTGAACTATGTTCTGATGTAAACATGAAAGTTGTAGATATGGATATGATCTTTCATGCAGCTTTAGGGTGACTCCAATAGGACGTCAAAAACTTGAGTTATGATCAAATTACTACACAGAGGTCAGCAGAGTCGTCCACTCTGCCTAGGTTTAGGAAAACCAACCTTTGCACCCCTCTCTGTATCGAAATGGATTTAGGTTCCTTCATGAAAGTTGTATATATGGGTGTTATCTTTATTTTAGCTTTGGTTTGACCTCATTCAGACATTTCTAAGTTGAGTTATGATTAAAATGTCGCACGTGGGTCATGCCGCGTTTTTCATGAAGTTTCAACACAACCGTTGTAGTGGACTCTAAACCATCCCTGATAGTGTTAGTGATTTTAAGAAATCTGTTAGCTTGTAATGTAAAGGTGAGGGTCCTTAAGCTTTACATATAAATGAGGAAGTGTGATCAGGCATAAATAGAAGCGATTACCTCAGGATAATAGCAAG
>Ga0315914_1003208_pt1 | contig 24915 bp, 11 predicted proteins | sample MpolenodulesMG_FD_203920 | JGI IMG/M metagenome (GOLD analysis project Ga0315914, IMG submission 203920) | Medicago polymorpha root nodule microbial communities from Los Angeles, California, United States - elongated nodules | ecosystem: Host-associated > Plants > Roots > Nodule | place: USA... | reverse complement strand
AAAAAAATGTATAAACATCTATTATACTCGTTTTTCATTTTTATTTTTCTCATCCAGAACTAAACAATTGCAAAATTTTGGTTGAAAACCGTTTTAATTGACGCCCCCGGCCGTGTTTGGGTTTATGACTTTATCCAAAATAGACAATTGTGAATCAGCATAGTTTAAGAGTATCAACTCTATATCATGCTAGTTGCACCTCGTGTTGAGTAGGATACAAAAATAAAATCTACCTCAAGATTTTTTTGGTGTTAATCCTTCGAATTTGACATGTAAGATTAAACAAAAAAAAAATTCCTCATTAACTTAACTTAGTTGGTAGGGACAATTCATAATATATTCAAAGTTTGGGGTTCAAACCCCGACCACCACCAAAAAAACAAAAAAAATATTAATAGCATCTTATCCAAATGTTTTTGAATGTTTACTACTTTGCATGTATGTACCTCATTTTGTCGTGAAATCAATACCTTCATAATTTAAAATATGCATGTAGGAACCTAATTGATGAAAAAAAAATGATGATGGCACATATAGTATTCTTAAAAGATTAAAATGAACCAAAAGTAACACATTGTCATGCATGAGTCAAAAAAAAATTTATAGACCGCCCTCATTCAAATTGAATCTTTCATTCTTTCTTTTTTAAATAAAACTGAATCCATCTATAAATAGGCCAATGCAATGGTATTATTAGCATCGATCATCATACACAATTAAGGAAAGAAAAAGATACCATAAGAAAGAATTAGAGGGATGGATTTGAAGATGAAGGTAGTGTTGTTACTTCTTTTCTTGGGTTTGGCAACAACAACAAAAAGTGCAGCATGTTGTGACAATTGCACTTGCACAAGATCACTCCCACCTGATTGTACTTGTGATGATGTTAAACCATTTTGTCACTCAGATTGCAAATCTTGCAGGTGCTTCGAGTCGTTACCTTTGAAGTGTACTTGCCTTGACATTACTGAATTTTGCTATGAACCATGTAATAATTCAACTATTATAGAAAATTAAGGCTCATTATGATGATTAATGGGACAACGTAGTTTAATAAGTTCCATGGACAAAGTCATTTAGGCTTTGTTATAAAAAAGAATGAATAATTAGAATAAAAGCTAGTATTTGGATATGCAGTTTGTTTGCCTCAAACAGTACTGCCTCTAGCTAATTGTGTGCTTAATGTAATTTCTTTTGTAATGTTGGTAAATGTTTATTTTACTATTTGTATTAATTTATTTCCTTTGAATAATACTTGTATAAAATACTATTTTCATTTCATCAATAATATATGCATTGCAATTGATTGTCAATGTTCTTTATACATGACTATAAGTCGGGTGAGAAATTATTATCTTCGTTTCAAAAGTATGTGTCACTAGATTGTGCCTTGTGCATTAAAAAAAATGTACTTTCTCTTATTTTTCGCAAATTTGTGTTAGGCTTATTTTTGGGATTTAATTTGACAAGAGTCTATTATGTCATATATGCCTATTTAAAAGTCTATTTTCAAATAATTTGATACATATTTAAATAGTCTAACACGTTTATAGGTCATTGAAAAATGTTTTTGTAGAAAAGATGAAATTATTTAATCCAAAGTTTAAAATCTAATACAACAAGAATAGTTGTAGAAAATGTTTTCGTTTATGAATCTTCGAAGTTCATCAACATACTCTCCCACAGAGTATGTTTCTATTCTGGGTTTGGAAGAGAGATATAACGGTTGTGAGAGAGAGAGAGAGAGAGAGAGATGGATGCATCACGAGTCATCTTCCTTTTTTTCTTTTTATTTTTTAATTCAATAAATACACATATGACATTTTTATTTTTATTTTAATTCAGTATTTATCTATGTGGCATGCCACTCAATAAAGTTAACGGCCACACAAGCGTTAACTGGATCAAAATTAGCCAAAAATACTACTATTGTAAAGAGACTAAAACATATGCGACTAAATTTGTCTTGTCTTTTTATTAGAGGGGACCGTTAAAGGGCCTAAAGTATACCTATGTCTAGAAAGAAATGGCATAGCATTAAAAAAATTAAAACAACTATTAAAGCACTTAAAAAAGCACAAGACTAGAGCAAATTTACATTAGAACCTGCTTAATATATCAACAAAGAGATGGCTTAACACCAAGTGTAAAAGTATAGAAGAATATGAACATAAAACAACATGAATATACAATCTATTATAATAACAAAAATGCTATTTGGACACACCAAATAGTCCTCGTGAGCTTAACTTAGTTAGTAGGGATAATGCATAATATATGCAAGGTCTGGAGTTCGAATCTCGTTCACCACCAAAAAAATTAGTTCATCCAAACTGATACCTGAAGAATCGAACATAAAACATACAGGAGGAGCACACTTTAAGGTTCAAAGTCATCATAGCATACCAACCCAATAAAAATTATGAAATTGATGCCTAATCTTAGCTTTACTCTTGGATTTGACCAATCTTTTTGCGGTTTTTGGACCCTAGAAAAAAGTGATAGGATTAGCCTAAGTTTGGTTTTAATTTAGCATTGGGTTGTATGGTCTTTCAGGTCGCGGGATTATTGGACTGGACAATCAAGCAAGGTTGCATTAGTCGCTGATGATGTTGATATTTTACAACATTTGACACGTAACTTTTGTTGAGGATTATTAATAGATCACTTGTTTTTCAAATATGTTTGTTTTTTCAACAAAAGTTTGGTATGTAATTGCAACTTGGCTGGGAGTTTGTTTGCCGTTTCGCATAAAAGGGAGGAAATCATTTAAGTATTTTCTATGTCTCGTTCAGGTGATAATTTTTAATTTTTTGTTTTGTGAATGGACCGGATTATTTCTTCTAATATTTTTAATAGTGATGCCTACGATACTCTTCATGATTTGGAGGTAATTACTCTTAATGATATCAACCAATCAAATTGTGATGTAAGTAGACAACGATAAAAGTCAAATAAATGAGGCAATATTAATCCTAAGGTAAATTTTAGTACTTTTAATTTATAATTAATTTTAATCCTTATCGACGGGCACACCGGATGTCAAAATATGACTTATCCATTTGAAGGATGATAACGATGATGGTGTGTTCGTCGAAGGGATCAAAGAGAGAGAAACAGGTCAGACCAATAGTTTTTCTTTTCTTACATGGAATATGCATATTTTTTATTATTAAATTTGTCACTAGATAGTGGTAGAAGAGTGGTGTGGACATGTAAGGGTGTCAACGTATAAGAACTTCTTTCATTATCTTTTTATATTGTTTTTAATGAATGAAAAGAGAGAAAAATAAAATTGTCATAAAAATTGTCTTCAAATCAAATGGTTGTTCAAATGACGTAGTATTTTAATAGTGCATGATTAAATATCAGTAGCTTTATTAGACTAATAGACTTTATTAGCGGATTCCGTTGGCCAACCTTGTGCCCCCTAATGTTGATGCTACTATCTACAAAGTCAAATCAACAATCATACCATTATAACCCTGGTTGCACTCTATTTATAGACACCACGTAGTTGCATGTCGATTCACAAAGTAAAGAAAGATACGTAATACTAAAGAAAGAGAGAGCAAGTGAGAAAAAGAATATGGAGTTGAACAAGAAGACAATGATGAAATTAGCTTTGTTGATTTTCCTCTTGGGCTTCACTTCAACCATGGTTGATGCTACAACCAAAGCATGCTGTGATTCCTGCCCTTGCACAAAATCAATGCCTCCTCAGTGTCACTGTACTGATATTGGAGAAACATGTCACTCAGCTTGCAAAAGCTGTGTTTGCACAAAATCTATTCCTCCACAGTGTCACTGCGCTGATATGACTGACTTCTGCTATCCAAAATGTAATTAACTATGTTACTATGTTAGTAATATATATACCATGCATGTGATCAAACAAAGTCATTTAGGCTTAGTTTTTTGTGTATGGAAATGAATAAATAATCAATGGAATAAAAGTTACTGCTTGGCCATGGAGTTTGTTTTTGACAAACTGTATGGTCAAAGTGTTTGTTTACTAGCTTTCTTCATCTTCTAGTTTTGTTTTTTATGTTTCCTTTGAAATTATTTAGCTAAATAGATGCTTTTACAAGACCCACTTATGAAATAAAGATTCCCTTTAGTGTTAATCTATTGCAAGATTAACCTCCACACAAGGACTTGGACCTTAGAGGGGAGCACCTTTATAGGCCTTGGAGCTTTGGGATTAGTTTCATTCAAGTTCGTCAAGAGTGACAAAATGGATGAATTTGATAGATTTAGATGATAATGAATGGATTAAAACAATTTATTAATCTATAAAAATCAATTAAAAATGATTTTTTTAAATTACCCCTCATGATTTGGGGATAATTTACTCTTCATGATATCAACCAATCAAATTATGGTATATGTAAGCAACATTAAAAGTCAAATAAATGAATCAATTTTAATCTTAAGGTAAATTTTGTACTTTTAATTTTTAATTAATTATATTTAAGTGTTCAATCTTAATTAATTTACAATATAGAGGTTATATATCAATTAAAATTTCACATCAAATTTCTTTCATATGAATATCCTTAGATCCATCCGTTACAAATTGCGCTGCAATTGACAATGTATCTTACAATAATAGGAGGGATTTGATCTTGTGGAATTCAGTGAAATACAAATGGATCTAAGGATATGGCAGAGCAGTTTTATTTTCCGGTGGAAGCTAGCTTTGGCATATTTAATCAAATTCTCATACTTTCTTTTCAATTTTTTTGCAGAGCAGTTTTATTTTCCGGTGGAAGCTAGCTTTGGCATATTTAATCAAATTCTCATACTTTCTTTTCAATTTTTTTGCACTTGTTATTTAATTTCCTTAATCAAATTCTCATACTTTCTTTTAAACTTGATATGAAATTTTAATTGATATAAGCGATATAGTGTAAATTTATTAAGATTGAACAGCTAAATATAATTAATTAAAAATTAAGGGAAATGTTAACGAGTGCCTCCGGGACACTCTTTAAACACCCAAAGTAGTAAGATTTTATGAAAGTTTGTGCATTTATTGCATTGAAAATTGAAATCTTTACTTTTTTCAAAGAATAATTTTTTTATTAAGAATACTTAAAGAGTGCCCAGGGGCACTCGTTAACAATACCCAAAAATTAAAAGTACTAAAATTTACCTTATGATTGACTTTTATTGTTGTCTACATACACCACAATTTGACTTTTAATGTTGTCTACATACACCACAATTTGATTCGTTGGTATTATGAAGAGTGAATTACCCCCAAATCATGAGGTGTATCGTAGGCATCACTATTAAAAAAAATGGTCTTGTTAGCGAGTGCCCCTGAGACACTCTTTAAGGAACCCAAATTTAAAAAATATTCCTCAAAAAAGTTAAATGTTCCAAATTCCAATACATTGATTACATAAATTTTCATAAAAACTTACTATTAAATGTGCTTAAAGAGTGCCATGTGGACACTCGTTAACATTTACTTAAAAAAATTAAAAAGTAATCAGGTTCATTCACAAAACAAAAAATTAGAAATTATTCCCTAAACGAGACATAGAGTATACTTAAATGATTTCCTCCCTTTTATGAGAAACGGCAAACAAACTCCCAGCCAAGTTGCAATTACATACCAAACTTTTGTTGAAAAAACAAACATATTTGAAAAACAAGTGATCTTTTTTTTTTTTTTTATGAATAAACTAAGCGAAATATATTAAAGAAACAACAAACCATTCCTCAAGCACAAGACGTGTTAGAGGTAACTGTTAAAAGTTTAAATACAGTCAGGCTAACAACAGCCATAGAAGAAACGAAAGCAAAAACTACATAGCAGCTTGAAAACAACATAAAGGATTTTGCCTCCAAAAGGGATAGTCGAAGTCGAACGTAATGTAGTTCGCTTTCAACCACCAATATGTTTGAAGTTTAACCTTTTCGAGAAGTCCTACAAGTTGATAGTGATTATGAAAAATTCTACTGTTACGATCTTTCCAGATAACAAATAAGACCGAAATCCAAATAATAGTGAAAATTGTCCTTGAATTTTTTGAGAAACCTCCAAGAGCACAAAACTGATTTGAATGAGTATTTAATTCGCCATGAAAAATTGTATCAATACCAAGCCAATGCGAGATCAAAAGCCACAAACGACCATAGTGATCACACTTTAAAAAACAAATTGTCTCTGGCCTCTAATTCCCCACATGAAGCCGCACAAGATATCAGGGAGACATCCAGAACATTTCTCTTCCGCAAATTATCCTTTGTAGCAGGTCTATTTAGGAAGAGACGTCAGACAATATTAACCTTTAACGGGACCGCTTTAAGCCACAAAAAACTAATGAAAAACCTCACTAATATTACTGTCAACCGCTGTTAAATAAGAATAAGCAGATTGCACAGTGTATTTGTGGGAAGGATGAAGCTTCCATACCCACCTATCAGCCATGTCAACCTGCAAGACAAGAACAGACAACCGCTCCACACACTCCCCACCAAACCCTCCTCCCACGCAAATAACCTCATCCTCCACTTCCACGCCTCTCCACCAGCCCCCCAACCTAACACAAACATATTCGACACCGTAGCTAGTTTATTTTCCGATAACTCAAAAAGTCTAGCATAAGACGTTGTTAACGGAACATCATCTAGCCACGGATCCCTCCCAAAACAAAGTGGTGCTTCCGTCCCCTACCTTCCTAACAATGTTGTCGACCAACCACCTAGCATCCGCCATCCCCACCCCCACTCGGACTTGGTTTTGGTGTCGCCACCAAATCGAGCCAACCCCCTCGCTAAATCGCACCCTCCCTCCCTCCTCTCCATACTTCGCACGAAGCACTAAACTCCACAAACTCTCCCTCTCCTCCAACACCATCCACACCCATTTCCCAATTAAAGTTATTATCTTTTTTAAATGATAAAGAAAAAATTGGACATATACATTTTGTTTTAATATTTGAATTTAATCTTATCTATTTGTTATATCATATATGTGTTATTTGTATTGAAAGTTAGGAGTTAATTTAGAAGGAGAAAAAGTTAGCACAAAAGAGCCAAAAGAAGTTATTTTCTTTATATATAGTATAGAGATCTAAATAGTAAATCTAAACGTGTTATAAATTCCGTTAAAAAGAGTTATAAAATATAAATGACATTACAAAATGCAAACCGTGTGAATTTCAAGTTCTTTTTTTGTTGAATAAAAAAAATAGTTTTTTTTTTTGACAAATAAAAAATAAAAAATTAGTTTTGTCCACAAATTCTAGCACAGTCGATAAAAATGTCAAAATTGTTAAATCGGACGTCATGATCGTGATTCAAACACGGACTCTTGCGTAAATTTTTAATAGCCTGCAATTTCGTCTATCTAAAAAAATTGGCTGAAAGTCGTTTTAAAATAAATTTGTTTTTGGTTAAATGTTGACCGCCGATCATTGGTTTTTTTTATCCATAGCAGACTCTTATGAGTCATCATAGTAAAAGAGTATATCCTTAAATATGTGCTTTTCTTGACAAAATCCTCATATATGTGCTAGTTGCTACTTTATTTTTTAAAAAAAGGAATTGCAATCTCGAGTCTTGTAAGATTACACATATGGTAAAATTTGTGCTCACTAGTTTTAACATTGTTGTATTTTTTTATTTTGAGTGTTAACAGCCTTTGATGTTTTCCTTGCTTCTTGAAGGCCCTCTGGAAATTGAGAACTTACATTCGATATCTTGCCTAAGTTTTCTTTTCTCAACTGAATTTTTATCCATATGAGATCGAACTTCTAACCACTCAAAGGTATAAGAGTCTTCTATCATTCAAACGACCAACCAATGTTAGGATAATATCATACTCTCATAACTGTTGATTACTATTTTACATGTATTTACCTTATTTTAACGTGCAAGCAAATCCTTTATTATAATATTATGCATGCGGGTGACTAATTGATGAATTAAACAAAACAAAAATGTCAAGAAATATCTCACCAAGATTATCCACGTCGTTTTATAGCAAACTGACAACACCTAAAATTTGTATTTTTGTGCAAGATTATGGATGACATTGATATATATTCTTAAAAATAGGAAGCAAAGTAAGACATTGTCACTATCTATAACTGACCTCATTTAAAATTTCATATATCTATAAATAGAACAATGCAATAGTTTTCTTTGCATCCTCACATATACAACTATTAAGGAAGGAAAAATATTAGAGAGATGGAGTTGAAGATGAAGATAGCTTTGTTACTTTTTTTCTTAGGTTTGACCACAACCATTATTGATGCTCGTTTTGAACCAAACTCCCTCATCACTCAAGTGATATCCAATGGTGTCAAATCAACATGTAAACCTTGCTGTGATAATTGTGGTTGCACAAAATCAATCCCTCCTCAGTGTCGTTGTACTGATGTTAAACCAACATGTCACTCAGCTTGCAAGACTTGTAGGTGTTTTGAGTCATTCCCTTTGAAGTGTGATTGTCTTGATATCACTGACTTTTGCTATGAACCATGTAACTCAACTATAGCTAAGGCTCATTAAGATTAATGAGAGAAAGCTAGTTTTAATAACTATGATGTTATTAGACAAAGTCATTTAGGCTTTGTTTTCTTCTACTAGGAGAATGAATAATTAGAATAAAATCTATTTGGACATGCATGTAGTTTGTTTGCTCAAACACTGCTGTGCCAAAATGTTAATAATAATTTCCTTTGTAATGTTGCAAAATGTTTGTTTTACTGTTTGTTTTAATTAATTTCCCCTTTGGTATGATTTATTTTGTACTTTTTTCTCTAATAGGTACCCTTCTCTAGGGGTAATCCTATTTTTGGCACTCTTGGATTTGTACCTTACATATTGTTCTGCATTTCGAATCACAGAAAAATGATTTTATAAAAATTGGATACATATATTATATAGAGGAGTGTTATTTGAACAACCAATTTGGTTGACAACTTATTTGACAACCATAATTTACAAAGAAAAGATAGATATTTGCACGGAAATCATAGCAATAGAGAGATAAAGTAAAAAATAATGTGAGTATAAGAGATAAAGTTGTCACAAAAGTTGTCGCCAAATGAATGTTCAAATATCATCTCTCTATTATATATGTAATAACACGTACATGAACTTCAAAGAATAAACATGTACATGAAAAGAACATGTATAGGATGCAGTTGGTCTAGTAGGTTATATACTCAATTTATAAGGATGTGAGTTAAAATCTCGCATGTGACATGGTAATCTTTCGGTACTTTTTATAAGTGTCCTTTGAACCTTAAAATTTATCTTAACCATGTAATCTTACTCGGCTATAAAGGATTAGTTGCATGAAAAGTGATGGCATTGATCCCTTGTGCAAATGTTCTCTCCTTTACTTTTCCATTCTTTCATTTTGTATGGAGAGTTTTAGAGTAGAGTATTTTGAACGATTAAGTTTTTATTTTGATATACATTTAAAAAAATTAAAAAATAAATAAAAGGATAACATGATATAGTTGATCATATAACACTTCAATCACATTTAGCGAAATGATATATCTAATTGACTTAAGAACTCTATAAATGACATTTCTGATTTTTGGATGAGATTTCTATCCTATCTTCCGAGACATCAATTATTTCATGTAGTATGTCAAGGACAGATTTCAACAAGTTATAGTACTAGATGGTGATGGTTTTGTATTTATTAATGGAACAGTGACAAATTCCACAATTATCACAAAATTCACAGTGCCACAAGTTGCATGATGGTAAGAAAGAAAAAACACCAGAAAGAAAACAGTAAATAGTGTTCTGCATTTCAATACATTATTGGCAGTGAACATCAGAATATCTTTTTAGGATATAAATATTGGATAGACTATAGAATAGTAAAGATTTTTATTTTATTTTTTGTTATAGAGTAGTAAAGAGTAGAAGTAAATTTGTTAGGTGGTTGTTAAAGAGTTGTTACTTTCATTATTCTTAGAAAATCTTCAAATAGCCCTCAAGATTATCATCTTCATTATATACCTTCTGTCATTTCTGTTTCAACCTCACTACATCAATAAGAAATCCTTCTTTCATTTGCAATCTTTATTCTAGTAAGAATTATTCCTCTTTATTCAAATCTGTCCAACTTTAGGAATTCTTTCTTATACCAAGAGAAAGGTTCCTAACATTTTCATTATCTGATTATTAACTGTTGGAGAAACAAATAAATACTATTCATGCACTTGTAATCAAATCATAGTAGAACCAAACAAACAACATCCAAGCCTACCCAATAAAAAGGGGGAGGGATGTTACCAACTCACTCATCAAATCATTTCTTCAAGAATTTTTCAAACACATGATGAAATTTATAACCGATGCAGATCATGATGCAGAAAACACAATCAACAATAGATTCTCTGTACAAACTCTTCACTTTTTTCCGGTAGGTGTGTTTCGCTTCTCTTCCAGTGTTGTTCCCTCCATAAGTGCGACTTGCGCTTCGTTCACCATCCCTAGCCCAGACAAAGAAACAGATTGAAGATAAGATGCAATGTGCCATAGAGGGGAAATTACTTGTGCTTGCATCGCATCGTTCATTGCTTCTTGAGGCATGTCGTTAATGAGATAACACAAGCTGCGACGTGCATGGACAGTTGGAGAAACCATTGTTCCAACATCAATGAACTACATGTGAAACAGTGAACTCTCATTACAAAAAATAAACTAAAAAGAACCGAATCAAATGTCAAATATAACTGCTAAATAGGAAGGATCCAAAAGTGCTACTGAAATGCTTCCTTCGTTGACTTGAGACAGAATCGAATATAAGAATCAAACGCATTATTCATCATTGTGAAAATCTCACATCAAACCAATGTGTTAAAAACCAAACCAGGTGTCAGGCGTCGAACTGACGGGACCTCTGGATTGGTTCAACCGCCTTAAACCGCCCGAACCACGACGAAACCGTGATTGAAGTGCCAAAATAAGTGAACCGTAGTAGAGGACTGTACAATGTTCTACCAGTTGAACCATCAAGTTCCCTTCGGTTTTTAAAACATTGCATCAGCAACAACTGTAGAATACTGACGGATATATTCTGTATCATGCAAAAAGTTAAAAATACCAAACAAAACAAAAAAACTACCTGTGTGTAGCACTCTATTGCAAGTTTGAAGTCTTTGTGCCGGAACGCAGCATCTCCTTTTTGCTTACAATTTAGTGAGTCCTGCATTTGATCCGTCCACATTTGGAAAGACAACTGCAGTTCAGGGAAGATTGCGCACAAAGTTAGCATTGGAAGAAAATAACGGACAATCATAGTTTGTATGAGTAAATATATTACACGTTAATAACCATGAGAAATATAAAAATTAATAAAGAATCTAATATTTTAAGAGATATATTAAAAGGAATGTAGCAATTGATTGAAACCTCATTTGCCACCCCATCATCATCTTTATAGCCAATATTTTCGAGAACTTCATGTATGGCAGTCAAGTCCTTTCTTGAACATGCATCGCCAAGTGGGGACAACGAAGCAGCAATGGTAGCACTATGTTGGATACCCATCAATGAGTGGGAAGGAACCTAGAAAGAAATTAGTAGTAAATATCTTGGTTAGACAAAATAATCAGGAGTAGAACTTGATTAGCTTTGTTCTGTTTTTTCAAGAAAGTCATTCATGTGTGCGCCAAGATATGTAAGTAGGAATATAGAAAAATAAATTGATAGAAAATCCATTGATCACATTTGGTCTTTGCCTTGACTCTAAAAGAAAACCTATGTGGTGGTATTTTTTAATCTTACTACTAAGAAGTGATACTTAGCTAATTACTATCACACAATAATAATAGACAGCCACACCTCTGTTTCTTTTTGAAGAGGAGCCAAAGCAGCCACTAACGACTTTGTATTAGGTCGTTCTCTAGGTTCATACTGTAAACAACGAGATGCCAACCGCACCAACTCAGTTCCATCATCTTCAGAAAATTGTCCTTCCAGACAAGAATCTGTGAGCATTTGAATATTTCTGTCACGAATCAAATCAAGGGCCTGCTCGAAGAAAAAAAATCAAATCAGGTATTCAAGTACATATAAATATACAAATATGGATACTAGATGAAACATGGAGTATCTTCAACTTCACAAATCAATGGTAAATATTTTTATCAATTGGAATTAAGTAATAATTAATAAAGATTTACAATATCTATCTACTTTTATTCATTCCTTTCCTTCTTTTAGGAGGATATAGGTGAGAGAGAGAGAGAGAGAGAGAGAGAGAGAGAGAGAGATTCCTTCTTTTATGAGGATATAGGTGAGAGAGAGTTATTTTCCCCAAAATAAGATGACTTACATGACTGGGAGGGATATGCTTCCCACTAAGAAGGTCAAGCAAAAGAGTGCCAAAGCTATATATTACACTTTCTGGTGTTACTCTCCCTACAGAACAAAGAAGAGTCATAAGAAATCCTGATCACTCAATTTTTACAAAATATTTACGATCATAAATGTTAAAACGCAAGACAGGTTTTCTGTTAAACATTGTTAAACTGCAAGAAGAGCAACTAATAATCATGCACATCAGGAGAAATAAGGTTGGCTTGGTGGCTAGAGTGAGGGAGTTGAAGAGTGGAGTTATAAGGAAAGAGGTCGAGGGTTCGCTCCCCACTCTCAGCATAATACTGACAATACTAACATTTTTCCGTTTCAAAAAATAAATAAATAACCATGCACATATTATGCCTTCTTATCACGGTTTAATTACTTTGTAGTCCCCTGAACTATCTGAGGATTTTTAATCAGGTCCCTAAACTAATTGGATTCTTGAAATTGTTAGTAGTTTGTAACTGGGGTCTAAAACTAAAAAAATTTAATTAAGTTATAAACTTTAAAAAATTTGGAGTTAGGTTCCTAAACTTGGGGACCCAAATACAAATCATTCAAAAGTTTAGGGCCCTAATTAAAATCATTTAAAATTTTGGGAGGAACCTAGTTAGAAATTATTCAAGAGTTCAAGGCTTGATTAAAAAAATAGTACAAAGATCTAATTAAATACTTTTGACAAATTCAGGAACTCAATTATAAATTTTTTAATTCATGACTTATTTAAAATTTTAGAAATAGTTTGAGGACGAACAGAATAATTAAACCTATTATAAATTGATTCTCGAGTATGCAATGAGCTCAGACTTCAGGTAGAATATACATCCACAGAATCTGTCTCCTTTTTTTGGTTACATAGAAGAAAATAAATGAAACGAATTTAAGCTAACTTAAGCACCGTTGTAACACTTTTTCATCGTTTCAGATTTCCTTTATGTTTAAACGATGTTAGACTTTTGCTACTCATGACTGCAATAACCTGTTCAGCAGTCACGTTAAGCTTTTCTAAATTGTTATTTGACACACAAATAATGGTATTGTAATACTAAATGAATCGTAACTTTTCTTCATATTAGCTCAAATAATGGTATTGCAGTAAAAAGATATGGCACACCAGTTCTGAGATACTCTGGAGGAGTAAACGCCAAATTTGTGCTATAACTTTTTCCGTCCCTACTATTCTTCATAAGGCCAAAACTTGAAAGCCTGGGATTACCGTCCTGTAAATTTTAACATATTATTTACTATTTATATTAATCAAATTATGTTAAAAACATATTAAGAAGGGGAGTACAAACTTACCTCATCAAATAGAACTCTATATGCATTAAGGTCATGATAGAGGGCACGACCATTGCTTGTGCAGTATTCTAGAGCTTCTGCAAGATGTAGAACAACTCTGAGTCGCATTGCCCATTTCATTGGTTGAGAATCCCCTGACATAGACACATATACCGCTTCAACAATACAATCATGACAATGGTATCAAAGAAAACAGGTTCTCAATAGAGAGAGGCTCAAACATCATGATGTTTGTTGAGTTTGAATGCCACAGTTTGAGTTCTGACCTTCAAAATTAAAATAAATAAAAATGGTTTCACCCTTAAAAGATAATTTTCACACCTCAAAATTATTTTGTTGCATACATTTAGTAATAGTTGATGCTAGTTTTGTTGATAACTTAGTACTTCAATATATAAACCTTCCTTAAACTGGAGAACATTATTAAATTTCAAATGAAAAAAGATTGAACTATGGCGATGGCGTAGGTACTAATCCCATACTATACACCAATGAAGCCTTAGTATTGACTCATAACAAAGCCGATGATCAATACAAAAAATGAAAAGATAAACAATTACTTGACACTGATCTGATTTCAAATATGAAAAAGGAAGGATGACATATGCATGAAACGAGCTATTACAGTGGAAAAGGTGTTTTGCAAGTGTTTCGTTTGGCATATATTCAGCCACAAGCAACCTCTCATCGTCTTCACAACAACAACCAAGCAAATTTGCCAATCTTTCGCTACGAAGCTGACCGACCAATCTAGCTTCCTCCTACAGTTACCAAAAATTTTTCTCATTAATTAATTGAAAGTGAAAAGGACAGAATCAAAGGAAAACATAACAGCACAACTTTGTGCACTAGCTTCAGAAAAATAATCAAACATAACCATTTTATTGACTATTATGAATACCATGGATAACATATTGTTGCAACCATGGTTCAACAGTAAAAAGATACAAAAAATGCAAACAAAGAACACATTACATTTGACATAGTTAAGCCAATTGTGCCTACGTCTCCAATTGCAGAGCGGCTGCAATACCTTTCGATTATTCAAGCTTAGAGACTAGAGTACAGCTTGCATTTAAATACTACGATCCAGTTTACACTTTACAAGATTACCCGTAAACCGTACCACTCAGGCGGTCTGTTCACTTATCAGTAAACAATGAGTCATACCCAACACATACTTATAAGTGATGTCACCTTTTAATCACTAAACACAACCTACACGAGCACACTCGCATGTTCCCATTAATGGCATTTCATGCTCGAAACGCTGTTTTGTGTAGTGCAAGGTCGTGAACACAAGAATTGAAAGTTTAAGAGTATGTTTGAAGAAGTTATTAAAAAGAAAAACTAAAATTTACCAAAAACTGACGAGCATCGGGCCAAGCACTTTTATTAAACCTCTTAACAACAATCCTCGTTTGATTCTCCATCTTCCCTTTATAAACAACATTTGGAGCCTTTTCTCCATGTTCAGAAACTATATTCTCAACATTAAAACCAGACGTTGCATTATTAAGTTGCTCCAACGTAAATTCCCGAAATGAAGTTCCATCATTGGTCTCAATTCTATTCTCATTTTCTGCAACAAACATCATAATATACACAAATCAAGTATCAATAATAGTTCACTCAGCATAACAGAATGTACTACGGTATATCACTTTTACTTACCAGCATCTGGAACTTCAGGAATAGATGCTTTAACTTGTGAGTCCACACAACATGGTACCAAGCTGGAGCACTGAATCCCCATTTTGATACACTTAAATCAGATTAAAAGGAACAACAACCTCTTCCACTTTTAATGATGTGTCTTTTATATATCCGAATACAGCATTCACTCCACTCAGCTACACACGGACTCTATGAAACTCTAACATATTGGACTCTACCAGCGCTCATATATCTGTAATACATTGCAGCCACAAATGCCTGTGAATCATATCAGAAAGCTTTGTTTTAGTTAAGGTAAATCGAAAAACCAGCAAGAAAAGTTCTCATCCTAGTCCACTTTTGAGCAACACTACCACAGATACAAAAGCCAAACACAACACTGACACATCAACACCGATAATAATTTGAAAAAATATGACAATTCAAGATAACCACATGTGCTGCTAGTGTCGTGTCGGTGTCAGATACAGTGACACACCTTCAATGTGAAGTGTCAGTGTCAGATACAATGACACACCTTCAATATGAAGTGTCACTGCTAGATAGGTCCTTGATTACTGCTAAACAACAAAAACAGAATCATCCATAGATTCGGTACTAAATTTTCAGGCAGCAAAAGCATCATCATTAACCTTCTGCCAAAATTAAAGACAAGACAAACATCAACAATGCAAAAATGTAAAACTACCTCATTTATGAAAGAGGAAAATCATATCATTTTTTCCTTTATTGGATTGATGATGATCTCATATTCTTCAGATAAACTTAAATGTGACAACCTAACAACTTGTAATAATCTTCAGCATTTAAAGCCCCCTCCCCAAAACCATACAAATAATAAATATCTAAAATGAACATTTAATTGCATTTCACCAAAGTGGGGCAAATCATAAACACAAAAATGTTAAATATTCAACTTCTTATGATCTCTTTGCATATCTTTTTTTTAGTCAACTCAATGTATTCTGCTACTAAATATTTATCATTCAAAATTAAACACTAAATAAAGTAACACGTTTTCAACTTATCTAAAAGCTACTTCACCTTTTTAAGCTTCTTCTTCTTCTAAAAGTTGATCCACCTGGAGCTGATAAAAAAAAAAGGATCACTTTTTCAGTTTTTTTTTTCTTTTTTCTCGATTAAATCAATATCTTTACAAGATCCACATTTTCGCATAAAAAAATAATCTCAATCTGCAAAGTTCGAGTCTTTTTCTCGATTCAATCAAAACCCACTTAAAATTTTCCTCAGAAAGTCAATAATTTTTCCTTTTTTTCTTCAGAAGCTAATAATTCTTCAACCCAGATGAAGAAAAATATTAAAAATCCAATTTTTAATATGAATAAACTCAGTTGAGAAGAAAAAAATGGACTCAGATGAAAATGAAATGAAGATTTTTGTATTGAAAGTGAAAATAAGAATGATGAATAAATAAAGAAGATAGGGATGATGGGGATATGCCTAACTGCCTAAGCTCATGAATTGTATTTTGTTGACCCTTCCATTTTGGTGTAAAGTGTAAACTATATAATAAAATAAAGATAGAAGACTCAATTTTCTCTCTCAAAAAAAAAAGGACTCAATTTGATGTTAATAATTTTTTCTTATTTCAATTTATTCTCTGATAAAAATATATTTAAATTAATTTCTAATATATATATTTGAATTTTCAAAATAAAAATTGAATTTTCATTCTAAAATCAATACACCTAAAAACTATAAATAAATAAATAAATAAACCAACTTTTCAGTTTATCAAGCTAACACCAAGTACATTATGGTTCGGTTTTGTAATAAACAATGGATAGCCAATAGCTGATAAGATAACTTATAATAAATAAGCTTGTAGTTGATAAGCTAGCTTATAATTGATAACGAATAAGTCAGCTGAATGAATTTATAATGTTTGATCAAATTAATAGTCGAATTCAACTTAAAAATATGAAATGACATAAAATGGTATATGTAATCAATATTAAATTTCCAATTAAGACTACTGGTGTAAAATAGGATAAAATATGATAAGTTATAAGCTTTAATAAGTTACTTGAATTAGCTTATAAGAAAATGTTATAAGTTCGTGAGAAAGCGACGGTTATCAAGTAGGTCTTTTCCGATGAAATGAAGACATAAGCTATAAGCTCAAAAAAAATGTCTTGTTAAATAGACTCTTGACTGACAGTCTTATAGTGTTTTCATCAAAGTTTAATGATATGTTAACGACACTTCACCGACAATCTTATAGTGTATCTAATTTTAACTTAATCTCTAATTTATAGTGTTTCTATTACGAACTCAATCTCTAAGTCTATGAGACCTTAACCTTTATCAATTAGATTATTTAATATTCGCCATAGATTCTCCGCTAACAACTAGAATGTTTTGTACTAGCTTTAATCGAAGTTCATGTAAATTGACAATAAGATTGAACCCATCAAATTAATTAATCATTGAGTCAGATACTTATATTTTTTACCAAACCAAGCACTGTTACTTTGAATGAATAAGTACCTGTTATACTCATAAAAATTAATATCAATTATTTCTTTATCTTATTTACTTCTTAGACTTATCAATAAATGATGCATGCGATTTATATAATAGATCACATACATCTATGTGATCTATATAATAGACCACATAAATTATTTATTGAATGAATCTAAAAAATAAATCTTTGTTTATAATAGTGACCGGATGTTGTAGTATTTTCTATGTTAAAAAACATATATTAATGTGCTACATTTATTGTGAATTATTATCATTTTTATATCTTATTAAGTTTCATTTTAATTTTAAAATAATCTTAGGATTCCACCGGCAATGTATTTTGGATTATTTTTATTATTGGCTGTAATTGGGGTTCCAAAGTCAAATCATGCACATTCAACCAATAATTGAGTTCATGTGTACACTATCTAGAAAAAGCATATGCTGGATTTCAACATACAAGGGATAAGGAGAACGAACAACAACTAAGGAAGCATTAAATTCAATTGAATTCACTATTCTACCATATGAATCAATTGTCAAACACTTTTCCCCTTCAAAAAAAAAATGTTTTGTCAAACACTCAAATTGTAATAAATTTTGGCAAAAAGAATTAATGCTTATAACTGTTTCTTCCTTTTATCCTTAATGAAAAATAAGAACACACATTAATTGAAATTGAAATATTTTTGATACAGTCCCTTTGAGCTTTTGTTAATTAGCTATATTTCATGGAATACATTTGATCAACCTAATCATGCTTCTTTTAGTATATAAAATTGTTGATTGCAGCTAGCTGTCTTGTTTTTTAGTTTGCATAACAACTCTTACAACGTTTCTCATTCATGAATTTCTGTTTGAAAACAGGAAATCAATTTTAGTTTTCTATTGTATATTAAGAACACAACAACAACGCCAAAACAAGTTGATATAAAATACGAATTATTCCCTCCAAAAATAAAAAACTAATTATTAAACCACTCATAATAGTTAGGGAGAATAGGATATGTTGGGGAAGCACTTCTTTTGTTGCAAGAAATATATAATATTTGATATTTTAGAGATTACCTCATCCTTAGGCATCAAGTTCATGAGGCTTAAGAACGGAATGATTTTGAATGTTAATTGTAGCAATGAACTCCTATATTTCTACGGCATTTTTATCAATTGCATATTTTCAATCAATTTTTTTTTTCTTTTTCTTTTTTGTTTTTTTCTCATCACATGATTATTTTCAACCAAATTAAAATCATCAATCATTCAAAAACTTAAAAATACTTTTTAATTATATAGTTAGGAGAAAAATGTACCTTAAGATTCACAAGTTCTTGTTGATACGATATTCTTTTTATTGCAACAACATACTCGTACAATTGTGGGTGTGTCAAGTTCTGGGCTTCATTGCTTTGCACTTGTTGAAAATCGAGGTAGAATTTTTTTTTCTCAAATCCGTTTAGTCTAGAAATTTTCTTTTTTATTTACTTGCTTTTTCTTTTTCTTTTTTTTGTCTTGTCCCCTCTATGATCGTAAATGAAGATGATGATGTGTCAATCTTTTTAGGGAAAACATTTCTCCCAACTATGGGAGCCCATATTGATCTAAAAAATGAAAAAGTTCCTCTCAATGTAGATAAAGAGGAAGATCAATCAGTAATTTCTAATCCTTTAAATGGTTGTCTATCCAAAAAAAGCTCACATGTAAATACCACTAAAGAAAATTATATTGAATCGTCTACCCAAAAAGTGTGGAAGCCATCACAAATTGAACTTGGAAATAGAAAGGAATAAAGAAAAATGTGGGAATACATGACTAGGATTTTTGGATGAGAATTCCACCAAGAACAATGGAAAGTTTTAAAAATTGAAGGAAAAGAAGAAACTCAAAAAGAAGGCCCTTTTCCCAAACTTTCACCTTAAAACTCAAAGAGACAATGGGTCAAACTAAAGATCTACAATAACACTTTGTGGTAAGCAACCCATACTTTTATGTACTAACAAAATTGTTTTGTAGTTTTAGAAGTTGTTTATGAAGGTAAAAGGAATAGGGAAGTTGAAGAGTGGAGGCCAAAACACTAAAACACAAACAAAAAAAAACCTTGTACAAACATCATGGATCATTAAGGTCACCCCTAGTGAGGGTTTGTGTCCATAATGTTCCCGCTAAAATCGTTAAATGTTACCTAGTCATTTCTTCTAAATGATATTGATTTCCATATGCCTCAAAAATATAAACGATATTCAAGAAAAATAGGTTGCTAAAAAACTTAAAATGGTATATCAATTTTTTTTTTTTGAAAGAAATTTAATTTCTTTATCTGGCCAAAAACTAACTCTTGATTTATGCATGTTTTCACAAGAAAATAAGTATCATGAATTCTTGAGGACGTGTAACTAAAGGAGTTTATGATTCCAGGAACTTAAGATGATGACCCCTTGATTGTTGAAATTTACTAATACTTATACATACAATTGAATTTTTATTCTTTTTTCTTTGATGCAATGTTTGTCTTAAAAAAATTTTTACCTAAGCTTATTGTTTGAGGACAAACAATGGTTCAAGCATGGGGGAGTTTGATGACATGATATTTTACCTTATTTTTATTTAAGTTCTTATTTAATAAAAGAATATGTTTACTTAAGAGTCTAAGATTTTAATTATTGGAAAGTGGAACTAGTGATTAATTGATTAGTATTTTCTTTAGAACTTGAACTGATACAAAAATAGATATGAGCCAAACTGCTTTCTGAACCTCATATTTTTTTGTTGCAATCTATCATCTGAATTGGGCCAACTAAATTTTCGTTCCTTGGGCCATTTACAGTTCAGTATGTCAATACAACATTTATTTCTTCTTCTACACAACAGACCTGCCATTCACACCTTCCTTTCTTCAGATTTACTATAACACACCCGTGCAGTTAAAAGTAGAAGAATACATATAATTTCCTTTTCCACTCTCCATGTTTCTCACGCACCTTTCCAAAACCCAAAAATGCCTCTGAAGTTTTGGATTCTGGAATCCAAAATGAGTTTATCCGCTATTTTGGAAGAGAACAAAAATTGGTCATGGTTGGTTGAGCCGTGACTAAGTGTTTTTTTTTTTAAAGATTTTTTACTCATTTAAATTATATAATCTAAACAGAAAACAAGTGTTTTTAAGCATTTCTATTTTAGTATTCAAACACCCTTTTACATGATTCAAACATTTCTCGTGTCAAAGTTAAATTTTATATTTTTTCCCATGATTTTTTGGCACAATAGAGGTTCGGAGCATGTAAAAAGGGCGTTTGGATCCTAAAATTTGAAGTACTTACCATGCGTGAACCGTGGCGAAAACAAATGTGACTATTTTTTTTCCACTTTGAAATGGTTGAAACACTCTATTTGGTATTTTGAATCTAGAAACTGAAGAACATTTTTGAAATTTTGAAGGACGCATGAGAAACAGTAAGGGTGTGAAAAGAAATTCTCAAGAATGTCTTGAATGAGCTTGGCTCATTATGAGAACAAGAAAGCAAGACTCTTAACTCACAAAATCCCCCAATTTCATTCCAAAGATAGAACAACGTGTATTTTTTTTTGTCAAGTAGCTTAGTGACTAGAATTTCACTTTTCAAGGTAAATAAATGGAGAATCCAGGGTTTAAATCCCGACCTTTGCATGTATAATGTGGTGTCTATACTAGCTGAGCTATACGCACGAGACGATACAACAATGTTTCTATCCTTGTGGTAGTCATTTTAATATACTAGTAATTTAATTTTTAGCCATTTCAATACTTTTTTTCAAAATTTAGGGTTCCTCTTGTTGATGAATTTCACATTTGTATTCCATTATCACTGACCGTAAGTTCGATTTGAGTGAAACCAACGCAAAAAACGATCGTGTGAATGTCATCTACATTATCCACCATTTTATTTTCTAATTCGAGGTAAGTTTCTTTTATCCAATTTTGGAATTGATATTTTCGAGTATGCTCTCCAATTTTATATTTCGCCTTTAACAATAACTTGTTGAGTTAGATTGATTGGAGGACGATGAGTCTAATGAAGATAGTGTAGCCACATATGCCTCTCACACATAATTTATATTCGCTACGCCTATCTTTCAAGTCAGTTTCTAGTAATGACAATTAGCAACAAAGATCAAGTTTAAAGATGAAAAAGTTTTTTTGAAGGAGATCAAAAATTAAAGTCAATACATTTAAATGGACAAAATAATGTACCCATGAGCCCCGGACACAAAAAAAAAAGGACAAAATAATACTTAAACCCACCTCCAAAAATAATATTATCTAACCCTAAATAAAATTATGTAATTTTATAAAATAAAAAAATGTTACTATATTAGGAGCATATTGTATGTATAGAATGTAAGCATAGATTCTCAAAGATTTGAGAGATTTTTGGTGATATAGGCCGATCTATTAGCCAACACCCTAACGTCGTTGCACTTGCAAGTTGCAACAAAATAATGATAGGATCCTACAAGGCGCGTGGATAGATAGAGATTAATAAATTCCCTTCTTTTATTGACAATCCCCAAAAATTTATTTGTTTATATTTATGGCTCTGTCTATGGTGTGAGACTTGAATAGGTCTCCTACCGTAGGAGACAAGGTTTTTTTTTTTTTTGCAAAAATAATATGAACCATTGGATAAGTATTCATCAACCCTTTGATCAAAATATTTTTTATACACTTCTAACACTCAATTGCTTTCTTTTCTTTTATTCTAAATTTTTTTTGACAAAAACAAAACGATATTCATTCATTCAAATCAATATAGTATATAAGATACAAACATTGTTAAAAACGTAAAGGGTGAATCTACGAACAAACTCACATCACCCAAGTTAATAGCATACAACAGCAAAATGCCTACAAATAATATGATAAGTTTTATATACAGATACCATTTCCTAAGTTTAATTCCAATTTCCATTTCATTTTTTAAAATCGAAATTTATGTTTAAATATGAGTTAAATATGTTTTTGGTCCCTATAAAATTGGGAACTTCTAAATTTAGTCCTTACTTAATTTTAATAGGTTTTTTAGTCCCTGCAAAAAAAAATTACTTCTAATTTTAGTCCTTGTTACAATAAAGTTTGTTTAATTATCCTTAAACTCTTAAATTTTGAACAATTTTTTTATGACAAGTTTATAACACTATGAAAGGTTCATTTACTAAAATTTTGAATTTTTTAACATGAAACGAATTAAATATGAATTTTTTAAAACGACAAAAGTTAAAGATAAAATTAACAAAATCTGGACGTAGAAATCAAATTTTGCAAAATTTTTTGTAGAGGAACTTATAGTAATGTTTTTAACACGTCTGCGAAATATTGCTCAAAAACTCAAGAGTTTAAGCATAAATTAAACAATTTTGAATTGAGAAGAGATTAATCCTGAGTGCAGAATTTTTTTTTAGGGACTAAAAGAATTATTAAAATTAAGTAAGGACTAAACTTAAAAGGTCCCAATTTTATAGGCACCAAAAACATATTTAACCCTTTAAATATTAACTTTGGTGGGTCATATTCCATATAAATCACAACCATTCATTGTCTTTTATCTACATCTAATGGTTTTAATTGATTTGAAAAGAAAAAAAAAAGTGGAGGTCTCCTACGGTAAGAGACCTATAAAGGTCTCCCACTGGAAACAGTACCTATATTTATGAGTCTAGAATTTTGGAGTGAAGCAAAGTTGTTTAAGAACATCAAATGATTACTCCCTCCGTTTCTAAATATAAATAAAATTGACTTTTTAGGTTCATTCAATTAATGATGTATATGGTTTATATTATGAACCAGATACATCATTAATTGAATGAACTTAAAAAGTGAATTTTGCTTATATTTAAAAACGGAAGGAGTGATTTTGAATTCTTTCAAATGCTTTATTTTTCGGATGAAACTTATTAATTGTCGTTATAAGTTTGTTTGACTAATTTTACGTATATTAAGAAAAGTTGATATTGCAGTTAATTTATCTAATTTATGTGAGAATTTTACCGAATTGTTCTTTGTTTATATATGTATTAATTTTGATCTTTCATATTTTAATGCAAGTTAGTAGTATTAATTAGATATATTTAGAAAAAAATTATAAATACATCTAGCAATTTGTTTAAGGACTTATTTTTATGGACTAGACTTTTTCTCAAAAGGAACTTATAATTAGGGACGGAGGAAATACTCTATCCGTTATTAATTATAAAATACTCTATCTGTTATTAATTATAAATAAATTTGACTTTTTAGGTTCATTCAATTAATGATGTATGTGGTCTATATTATAAACTACATACATCATTAATTAAATGAACCTAAAAAAGTAAAATTTGTTTATAATTAAAAACAGATGAAGTAATTTTTAAGAATTAGAAGTGTGCTCTTCTTTAGAATTTTATGTTTGTTTATATAAAATTTTGTTCCGACTTTAATCGGATCTTGTAGATGAACAATGTAACTCGTCTATTTGATTATTTTTAAAAAATACATATAAAATAAAAAGAAATGATATTTGTACAATCATTTTTTAACAACTTTCTCTCTTATAATCACATCTCTTATTTATTAAAGTTAACCTAGAAGCAAATGTTTGCCCTAATTTTAACCTAATCCTAATGGTTAATTTTACTCTAATACCCCTGTTTAATTATTAATCCTATTTTTTCCTTCTCAACAAAATCACACCTAATCTCCTATTTTTTTTTGAAATGTTCTGAACACATCACACCTAATCTCCTATTTTTGTTAACAAAACAAATCTACCCTATTTTCCTTTTCACCACTTTGTTTCTTCTGTTTATTTCAACACTTTGTTTCATGCTTTCCTCCATCTAACTCCTAGATAGAAGGCAACATCCCACAAGTTAGTTCACCGCTTTATTTCTTCTGTTTATTTCAACACTTTATTTCATGCTTCTTCACTTTATTTTGACACTTTCGGCCATTTATAAATGCTTCTGCTATTTAGTTAGTTCACCGCTTTATTATAAATGCTTCTGCTATGTAGTTAGTTCACCGCTTTATTCTCCCTTCAATGATTAATTATTATCTCTGTTTGTTTCAAC
>Ga0315914_1003207_pt1 | contig 24916 bp, 23 predicted proteins | sample MpolenodulesMG_FD_203920 | JGI IMG/M metagenome (GOLD analysis project Ga0315914, IMG submission 203920) | Medicago polymorpha root nodule microbial communities from Los Angeles, California, United States - elongated nodules | ecosystem: Host-associated > Plants > Roots > Nodule | place: USA... | reverse complement strand
GCACATAAGAAAGAGAGATAAGGGTAAGATTGTATGTGCAAATGTATAAATGTTCTCACTTTTATTTCTAAGAGATCTAGATCATTAATTAGATCTAATGGTGATTTTTTGGTGCTTCACCGGTGAGGGACTTAATTGGACCCTCACCCTAGAATCCACCACTTTTGAAATAACCTCCTTAAAAAGAAAAACTTTTGAAATAACTTCAAATATACAAGAATCCCCCACATATTTAAAAAATTTAAATTAAACTATATTGCATGAGTCAATTTTGAGTGTATCAGAACGGTGTAGCAAGCTATGAAACCCGTCCTGGACTAATGAGACTTAACACATAATGAATTGGTTTAGCAAACTATGAAACCCACTACACTGGATAAAAGCATTTAAAGCTTACCCCTCAAATTCAAAATTTAACTAGCACTTCTCGTTGGCATAACACTGCAGGAAAAAGACAACAATTTAGTATTAACATAACTAACAAGTGACTTGTTTTCAGATATGAATCTTTTTCATGGGATCTCCAATCATAAAGGTTAGGTTTTCATCCCTCGTCGTTTTTGAGTGGCATAGTCTCATTTTCTTCTTTTCCTTCCCGGAGATTTTGCCAACCAATTCGTTAAATTTACAAATATTGATTACGACGTCTATTAATCAATTAATCTCACGTTTGGTCAAATTTATAACATGGACTTGGTTTGCACAAATCTAAACTAAGCAAGAACATATTCATCAATAAAATAAATTTATTTATTATTTTATTGATTCCTATCCAAATGTCATCATTATATTATTTTAATACAACGGTTCTTTCATATTAAGCAATGTCATCTTAATTGTTTTTCAAAAGGTACAAGTATGATGTTACATATTAAGATAAGTTTATGAATAGAGAATGCATGTAGCGTCTAATTAAATGTCAGAGGCATATTTGTACCAACAAAAAAAAAATGTCAGAGGCATATCACATATTCACAATATATACCCCCACCTGAAAAAATTCCATACAAGTTGCAGCAGTCTAAGTATCAGCATAAACTATACTCATAGGATTTAGAACATTAGAAGACATAACTCAATTATATATACTTAACTTAATTCATTTCATCTATCAAAGAGAATTTACATGCACTTACACAATTTTTAAAATCATTTTCCCATATCTGGTTTACATATGTATATAGTAAACAATAAAATTTTGATCACTTTAACCACTAATTAAATATAGATAGAACTGAGATGTAAAGGAATATATAGTATATATAAACGCAACCACATGTATGCATTAATTGATATAGTAATTTTAAATTGAAATAAGATTACTCATGCCGTTCAACCATAACATGCAGGAATTCACTACTTTGCACGACAATTGGTTACAATACATATAGTTCAAAATTATTATAATCATGTATTCAGCTAAATACATTACACAAAATATATAAAAATACAAGAACAACAAAACAAATGAACGAGAAACGCATATAGTCAAAGGATAACAGATTTATTAAATCTGGATATAAATGACTGATAGTAAAACAATATAGTCTAAGCAGATGCAAAACTATTCAGAAACACTAAGAACAAAAAGCCCCTAATCACAATACCATTTTCCAACAAATACATTGTTCTTTGTCATCACCATCTTATCATACTCAAATGACAATTTAACCCCTACTTTGTTTAGCAGTGCTACTGAAATCAAATTGGTTATAATGGTAGGCACAAAGCCAAGGTTTTGTCAGAAGTAAGCCCCAGAGTCTACCACCCATTTTTTGACATCGCTGACAAGATGTACTTCAAATATGATGACAACAATAACATCATCATCATCATTTCTCTTTTCATCTCCCTAAGTCAAATTTGCTTTTGGCTTAGGAGACTGGCCATTCACATTCTGATATCTGCAGTGATATGCTTTATGTCCTTTCTTTCCACTCACATAACAACAACCTAGGTTTACTTTAAAATTGGGGTTAGTTACTCCGAGGGAATGATCAGTTCTATTTTCATACCTCTGTTGTTTGTGCGCATTGTTTTGGATTAGATTTGCTCTCGACTCCAAAGCTTTGGCTTGTGCAACTTCGCTTTCCTTTCTGCCGGTGACTTCAATGATTATGTGCCTAATTAGATCATTAAGAGACATCTGCTTGTGCTTATGCTTCAGCTATTGCTTGTAATCATTCCATGAGCTGGACAACTTTTCAACCGGGGCACCAGCAACAAACATGATTGGAAAAGTTTGATGTTCCCCGCCTTCCGTTCTTCGAGGAGTTGGTGATACTCGTTGATCTGCATTTTGATTTCCTTGTCCTCTTTCATTTGCCACCGTAGATAGTTTCCAACAACAAACTTCTGTTTGGTAGCATCCTCAACAGTGTACTTGACATGTTGTCCCAAATTTCTTTGGCAACCTTGTAGGAACAATAGACATCGAAAAGTACATCATATAATGTTGAAAGAATTGTATGGCGACAAACCTTGTTAGCGTTTGTCCATGAAGATACCCTCATTCCAACGACGAAAATTTTGTCCATAAAAAACTTCAATTCTGGAAACGATCGGGAACTATTTTGCATAAGTGACCACTGCCGAAGGAGGATCAGTAGCAACCACAAGGGTAGAACCCGTGGCATTCTTGTTATTCTCATTGTTAGAATCATATCCAACCATAGTTCCTTGGATTGGTGTATGCGAACGACCGAAGAATCACAACTTGCAATACAATAAAATGTAAGGTAAAACCTGAGGCGTGACTATGTCACTGGACTAAGGAATTATCCACAAAATTGCACAACTCCCCTAAAACACAGCATGTTTTTCTTGGCTATCAAGACACGAAAAATACACAGACTCAATGATTCATGCACTTAGTAATTTTGTGAAAATAAGTATTAAACAATATTCAGAAGGATGGTCTGTTATTCTCTTCTTTCATGAAATGGAAATTTGTTTTTAAAAATGTATTATGCGGAGAAAACATTATGCATGTTTTTGTTCCACTGAAGGTAAGTGGAGATTGACCAAAAGCATTTGCTAAAATGATAGCAAGACTCTAACTAATATCTCAATACTTGTTTAAAGCTTTTTGAATTTAAGCTATTCAACAGCAAGTAAATAGGTAACAAACAAGTTTTCCAGCTAATCAAAATCAATTTAAATAATGGTACTCAGCGTGGTAACTTGCCTTGAGACAAAGTAGGAATAATAAAATTCAACACTACAACCACGTTTTTTAATAGCTAATCATATCGTAATAATAAGAGTAAATTACACTTCCCTCCATTCAAAGATGCTTGAATTACACTCTACTCTCCTCTTTTTCAAAACATATTAGAAATTTTTTCACTCCCCTCCCCTAAGAGAAGCTTGAATTACATTCTCCTCCCCTCCTATGTTAAAATCTACACTTTACTCCCTCGATATTTTCTTTTATTTCTAATAATCTAGGAAAAAATAATAATTTAACACACTTCGAAAAAAAATAGTATTGCGGATCTATTTTAATAGAATAAAAAATTGAATACATATTTTTCACTATTTTTTATTCACAATTTCATTAACATGTAGTTTTAAACCCTATTATAAAATATGAAACAACCCAAAATAAAATTAAAATATGTCAAAAATTACTAAAGACAATAAATCATGGTTATTTAAAAGTTAATTTTATACTCTAAATTATAAAATCAATAACAAAATATTTAAATTTAATTATCAGTGACTTTTAAATTATAAAGATATGAATTCATTTTTCTTAAATGGTGGTTCAAAATTATATATATCATAAAAATATTTATTTATGTTAAAATAGATTAAATTGTAGATTATATTTATTTATGAAGGGAGAGAATTGTAATTCAAGCATCTTACAACGAAGGAGGAGTGTATATTTTAACACAAGAGGAGAGAGGAGTGTAATTCATGCATGGAGGGGAGTGTAATTTACAATAATAATAATAATAAAACTTTTGAAATAATAGCTTCAAATAGACAATAAAATGTTGGCAATAATGCTAAGATCGATCTATTCACCATTGAAATCCCTGAACAAATCGCGCTAATATATTGAAAATAGTTTTTCTTAGTCATGGCTTCTGAAAAGCGATGGAGTACAATGATACTACTACTTGTAGTAATGGCTTCTGCATCATTAGTCATGGCATCCTCTTCTTGCTCTTCCATCTTCAGCTTTGGTGATTCCCTCGCCGACACGGGCAACTTGTATTTCAGCAACCTGCAACCCTCCCATCATTGCCTATTTCCTCCCTACGGAGAAACGTACTTTCATCATCTCTCAGCACGTTGCTCTGATGGACGTCTCATCATTGATTTCATAGGTAAACAATCATTTATATATTTATGTTACTATATTTAGTATACACCGTTAACTGTTGTTTGCAGCTGAGGCATTGGGAATTCAAATGGTGAAACCTTATTTAGGAATTAAGAATGGTGTATTGAAAGATATGAGTGTGAAGGAGGGAGTGAATTTTGCTGTTATGGGAGCAACCGCTTTGGACATTAGTTTCTTTGAAGAAAGGGGTATTCATAGTGTTAGTACCAATTATTCTTTAGGGGTTCAGTTGAATTGGTTCAAGGAACTACTCCCTCGTCTCTGCAATTCTTCCAAAAGTAAGTTCTCAATTATTCTGTTTGTGTTTTTTTTATTACTTTGATATCTTGGAACTGTTTTGCATCTTTTGAACGGTAATTATGTGCCACAAATAGTATAGGTGAGTTTAATTTTTGTAGCATGACCGACATATAATTTTTCTATTAAACAAATATATGTGCTGTCAGTTTTGGTGCTTGTTGTCATGACAGTAACTTGGCCTAAAATTCAACAATAAGCCCCACAAATGCCAATTTCATAATGCACGTTTATAACGTATTAGGAGTAGTTTGAATTGAAATAGATGCAGGAAACAAATAGGAAAAATTGAAAAGAAATAACCTCTATTTGATAGTTTAAATGGACTCTATTAAATTTTTTATATTATTTTACGCTTATCAAAAACTCTAAAATTGATTTCACTGATGTTACAATATACTTTCAATTTCTTAATTTTTAATTTTACAAACTTTTTAATTCGAAGACACAAAAAAAAAATTGAGGTGAGTGCTCTTCGTGGGTGGAAAAAAAAAAAGGACACAACAGCCTCAAACTGTTTCAAATTTCAAGGAGATCAAGGTTTAAGTGGATCAAACATTTTGTGTATAACCGTTTCAAGCTAGAAAAAACACTTATTTTTCTAATTTTTTTGTAAAGTTTTTTTCCCTTAAAAAATTACCAAATTTTGTTTTCCATAAAGTTCATCCGCAAAGAACAAGCTCAAAATTTGATTTTTAAGACGATATAATTATTACTTTTATCTTGAACTTGTAGTGTCTTAAAATGTCATATTTAATTCATTTCATGTTAAAAAATTATATTTATTTGTAAAAGAACATTTTATAATGTCCTAAATAACTTTTCGAAAAATCATTAAAATATTTAATTGATTAAAGATAATTAAACAACTTTGAACTTAACATAGACTAAAAGTGAGATGGAAAAATTTATAACTAAACGTGTGACGGAAAATTTTATAGGAACGGAAACTTGTCACTTTTTTATGCCGAAAAACGAAATTCGATAACTTTATAAAGACATAAAACCTATTTAACTTTTTTATAAAGGAAAAATTTATCAAGAACTCTAACTCAGAGTACAAGGACTAGATCAAAATATCACACAACAAAGTTACAAGACTTGTGGGGTAAAAACTCCAAATCGCCTAAACTTGAGATAAGAAAACAATTTATCCAGACAATTCCTTCCAACAACACTGGTTTAATAAGAATTAGGTGTTGTGGGTTCGATCCTTTGCGTCCAAAGTCGCTAAAAAAAATGATTTGGTTTACAATTTTTCTATTGGGTTGGTTTAATTTTGAATCCCCAGTTAAAATAACACTTACGTGTAGCAGCATCCAAATTCATTGAGTTTCCAAGACTATATTAGCAATAAAAAAAAAATACTCTTGAGTCAATCAGCATAATACAAACCCATTATTTCAGGAGTTGTCTATTTGTGGTTGTTCGGATTTCGGATAAATATAAGGAGTCTAAGCAAATAACTTGAGAAAAAAATAAGGCCTAAGGCACTCGAAATGGCCACAACATGAACACCATGAATATCATCAATTGAAGAAAATACAAATTCATAAAGAATGACCAGCTTGACACGTAGCATGAAGGTAATTTTTGCAAGCATCGAAACTAACCTTATATTCATTCTTAGGTATTTTAAAGCCAGATTTTCTCTTTTAAGACCAGTCTTTAGGATCTGACAATGAAGAATTACACGAGCAATAGATTTTAATTTAGGTGATAATCAAGTTTAAAACACCCCATATTTATACTTAATTTAAAAATAAATTAAATTTAATAATCAAGTAAAAGAAAGTATAAATTTACTATAAAATAATCATATAAAACTTGTATACAAATTACATTATGTGACCATCATAAACCATGTATGTTTTTAAAAAAAAGTTATCATAACAATAAATTAAATGACAAATAATTATTCTAGTCTCTAAATGTCTAACGAATAGTCACAATTGTCCTAAATGTATCGAAATTTTAAAATAGTTCATAATTATACAAATAATATTTGACCTTAAAATATTCCATTAATATTAGCCTCATTTCTATTTTTGATATATGAAATGACTTCCTTTATCTTTGATATTCTTCACAAATCATGCTCATGGCCTCAATTTAACCACGCAGCCTGCCAAGAAGTTCTTGGAAAGTCATTATTTCTTGTGGGAGAAATTGGAGGCAACGACTTCAATTATCCTTTACATATACGACAGAGCATTACAAAGCTTGAAACATATGTACCACATGTAATCAATGCAATATCTTTAGCAATTAATGTAAGATTATTTTCTTTTGCAAATTCTATTATATGACTAGACCTATTTGAGTTTCAATTTTCTTTAAAGCATAATAAAGTCTTTTGTATGTGGTGTCTTCGCAGGAGTTGATTGATCTAGGGGCACGCACACTCATGGTCCCTGGAAATTTCCCATTGGGATGTAGTGCATCCCATTTAACAACTTATGAAACCACAGATAAGAACCAATATGACTCATTTGGTTGCTTGAAGTGGTTAAACGAATTTAGTGAATTTTATAACCAGAAACTCCAACATGAGATACATAGGCTTCGAGTAATTCATCCTCATGCTAATATCATCTATGCTGATTATTACAATGCAGCATTGCCATTATATCGTTATCCCAAAAAATATGGTAATTCAACTATGTACTATAAGCTCAATAGTGTTCGATGTATTGCATAAACTCCAAGTGTGATGAGTTTTAAAGTTAGTCTAGGACACTGTTTAATAACTATTGTCTATGCAATGAGATTTTCTTACTTGATTTCATTGCAGGTTTTACAGGTCTCAAAGCATGTTGTGGAATAGGAAGTCCATATAATTACAATGCATCAAACATGTGTGGTAAACCAGGCGTACCTGTTTCTGTTTGTGATGATCCTTCTCAGTATATTACGTGGGATGGCGTTCATTTTACTGAGGCCGCATATAGATTAATTGCCGATGGCTTAATTAAAGGACCGTATTCTGTCCCTCAATTTAGTAACCTGTGTTTCATGGATGTAAGCTATGGATATGGATATGGATATGGACATTTCACTAGCTAGAGTGTGAAATTATGTATTGACATGATCAATAAATTATGGTCACTAAATGTGAAATTGTTAAAAGTTATTATTAGTATAAATTATGCGCTAATATTGCTAAGCACTAGTATTGATGAACTCTTTGATTGGGCGTTGTGATCTGATGGGTTGGATCATTCTATTTAACTCAATGAGAGGTTCATGTCTCGGCTGTTTAGCTATTTAAACATCATTCCTCAATCAATTAAGCATATGGAGAAAACCTTACATGTAAACCTAGACGGCAATGAGGGACGTAGTCAATCTTCTCACCCGATTGTCTCTAGATTCCTAAAAAGTACATCGTTCATGATTCAATATTAATATGATAATTTGAATATATGATTATTGGCAATTCTCGTCAATATTCTACCAAAGCTGCCACTAATACATACATTAGACCAGACAAGGCATACATATCTTTCAAGCATAGATATACAAAACTGAATTTTCACATTATATTTGAATTTCAAAAATAAAAATCACCAAAGTTGTATTTGAATTTCATATTGTCATACTTTTTGGGTTGTTCAATGTATATATGTGATTGTCCTTGTTATTAAAGCTCAGTGTTTGGCTATGAAAACAAGATATATATGGGCATGTCATAAGTTGCTTCCATAAGTTCTCTGAAACAATCTTACAAGTGGTTATGCGAGTAGATAAACTCAAATAACTCAATCGTAACATGGCCCTAAGTTTGTTTTGAGAAACCAAGGATTAATTGTATTTCTTTAGTCTCCAGTTTAAGTTATTTTCTAATCATTGGTTGGTTTACGAGTTCATGCCGTATTTGATTGATTTACGGGCAGTAACAATTAATTTTGGTTCCTGGATGTTTGCATGCAATCCAGCCTATTCAACAATGTTTGCAACTGAAGATGAAGATGAGTATGATCAAGCTGGATGTTTGACATGGTTAAACAAGTTTTTTGAATATCATAATGAGCTGCTTCAAATCGAACTAAATAGGCTGAGTCTTGCATCATTTTGAGAATATCGTCTATGCAGATTATTTCAATATGCTGCATTGCAGTGTTACAACAAATCTCCAGAACATTTTGGTAGTATGTCCTCTAATCCTCTTAGCTTTTTATGTCACAACTATTAGATAATAGTTATATATTACGTAAGAGTAGTTTGGTATTTTCTGATCTCTAGTTTTTTATACTCTATTTTAACTCTTGTTTCATTAGCTTTGCTCATTATTCTATTGAAACCCTAAAGAGAAAGGGTGATTTCTCCTTTGGTCTTCTTCTTCCTCATCTCTATTTTCTACATGTTCACAATTGCTAACATGATTTGAGAGTTGGGTTATGGATTGCAACGTGGGAATTGAATTCAAGCCCACGCTAGACGTGAGGGTGGGTATTGAAGTTGTTTGTAGTTTGATTAGTCTCACATTGCTGAGGTTTTTGGGTTTGTTGGGTATATAAATGTACTTGAACACCCTCACTCGTTGAGCTAATTTTTAGGCTTGGATCCAAACCCATTTGACAACAACAGTGTGTTTGTGTTGCAAGTGAGGATAAAAGTTTAGTCATATTCATGACCTTTTATAGTTTAATTCAAGAAAGAAATCAAACTAAACTGAACCATTACAATATTAGGTAAAATTCAACTAAATTCTACATTAATGGTTCGTTTTGAACCAAACTGATATAAAAGTTGTGATGTGGTTTTATGATTACAAACGGGAGATATCTTTAAAAAAATCAAACGGTGCTTTTTCTAATTGAACTCATCCTTTTGTGAACCGGACTATACCAAATTGTAAAACCAAATTTTTTAAAAGCCTTGATAGTCCTTCTTAGATAACATGAATCAAAAGTCTACAATGGAACTTAGTTCGGGTTGCTTTTACATTTAGTGTTATTGTCTAGAGAACCTCTATATCATATGATTTGTTGGTACGCCACAAAATCATTGAATAGTGATACAAGAATTTGTGTCAAACTGTCAATGTTGTCTAAGGGTTTGATGGAAATACTTTTAAAGTTGGTTGTGGAGGGGGAAGTCTTTAAAATTACAATGATACGGCACTATGTGGAAACACAGAGGTGATTGCATGTGATAATCCTTCAAAATATGTCACCTAGGATGGATATCATTTAAGTGAAGTCTGCATATAGATGAATGACCAAAGGGTTTATTAGATGGACCCCACGCCATTCCTATGTTTAGTGTTTTTTGTAAAAAAAATATCAATTAAGCAGTAATGTTGAGAAACCATTTTGTTTGGTACGCTTCATATATAAAACCAATATCTAAGGGCACCGCTACATTGAAAGTTTGACTGCATAAATTGAGTGTTAGGCCTTGCACAAACTACTAGTCCCCATAACTTTATACATCAGTTGCACACAAACCCAAATAAAAATATTTAGGCATACACAAAACAAGAAAAAATTAAAGAAAAATTAAGAGAAATGATATTTGTACAATCACTTTGTGATAACTTTTTGACAACTTTCTCTCTCATACTCACATTATCCTCTTATTCTCTCTCTTACTTTTACTCTCTCCATTGTTTTTAACCAATGAAAAGAGAGAAAAAAGAAGTTGTCTCAAATCGTTGTTCATTATTCAAAAATTAATTACAAAATATCAATTGATGTGACTAAATACTTTTTATTTAATTTTGTTAATTTCACGTGTGCCCAAATAATATTTATTTGGGGGAGCAATTCTTCCTTGAGCACAAACCCAAATTAAATTTATTTGGACACACATACACAAATGTAAAAAATTAAAAGAGAAATTATTTACTCACATCATTTAAATTTTTTCTCTTTTAATTTTTTTCATTTGTGAGTGTGTGCCCAAATAAAATATATATATTTAAGGTTGTGTCCAAGTTAGAATTTCTCTTATTTGAGATTGTATTCATGAAAGACTTTCTCTAGATAACATATAATAGAGACTATATATAGATGAATGACCAAGGGTTTATTAGATGGACCCCACACCATTCCTATGTTATCGTAAAAAAATCAATAAAATAGTAATGTTGAGAAACCATTTTATTTGGTACACTTCAATTAAGGGCACAGCATATTGAAAGCTTTTTACTTCAAAAAAAAAAAAAAAAAAAAAAGCATATTGAAAGCTTTCTTTCAATAAAAAGCATATTGAAAGCTTAACCGCATAAATTGAGTTTTTTAAGGGAAACCGCATAAATTGAGTGTTAGGCCTTGCACAAACTAGTCCCGTAACTTTTTACATCTCTTGTTCACCAAAGTTCATCTTCATTGAAGCACCATGAAGTTCAATATCATCCTAATCCTCATTTCCTTCATATTTTGTTTCCCTGAAAAAGTTATTTCAAATCCTACTCCTCGTCCATTTGATGCTATTTTCAACTTTGGCGACTCTTTAAGTGACACTGGCAATTTCCTTGCCACCGGTGCAAATTTATTCCCAGCCGTAGGTCAGCCTCCTTATGGTGAAACCTTCTTTAGACATGCAACTGGTCGTTGCTCAGATGGACGACTAGTGATTGATTTCATAGGTATGTAGTTCTATATACATGACTAATCGATATTGCTAAGAATCACAATCAAATGTGATTGATGCGACCTCATTTGAGGTTGTGTTTTAATCTAAGAGAAATAGAAAATCTCGATATTGAAGTTTAGATTGTAGCACCAGACCTTATTTTAATACCTATTATCTATGTATTGAAAATTATATAGTGTTAATAATTTTCAATAATGGTGAATTTTGGTTGCAGCTGAGGCATACGGATTACCATATTTGCAACCATATCTGAAAGTAATCAAAAGTCATCAAATCATCCGCAATGGAGTAAATTTTGCAGTCGCTGGAGCCACAGCGCTTGATGTAGAATTCTTCAACAAAGAAGTGGGAAAAATGCTATGGACAAATCATTCATTGAACATTCAGCTTGGCTGGTTCAAGAAGCTGAAACCTTCCTTTTGTACAACTAAACAAGGTAACATATAACATTCATTGACCATCACAAATGAAACTATTGTATGAAATTTTCAAATAACAAAACTTTTTTTAATCCTCTGCTATGTCACAGATTGTGATAGCTACTTCAAAAGGTCACTCTTTGTGGTGGGAGAGATAGGTGGTAATGATTATAACTATGCTGCCTTTGCTGGAGATATAACTCATCTTCGAGACACCGTTCCTTTAGTTGTTAAAACAATAACAAAGGCCCTTGATGTATGTTATATTGTATCCAACATAAAAATGCATTTATATGAATCAGCCTTTATTTGATCAGAAATTGATGTTAATAATAACATTCACGCAATACACTGTTAGCGTAGCCTCTATGCTTGTTTCACAAGCTAGGGTTTTCTAGAGTTTTTGTTTTTATTGGATTTGAGAGAATGAGACGAATAGAGAAGGAGAAGAATAGAGTTTTATGAAATTGTGAATTCATTGATTGGTGAATCACACTTACATAGCTTTATATACAAGGTAAAAGTTAGATGGCTTAAGGAACAAGCAATCACTTAGCCCTAACTACTTTATGCTACAAATAAGCAAAAATATAACAAACTTGTAACCAACTGAACTAATTGTGATTACTATGTGATCTTAATCAAACAACCTTGATTAAATAACTAAACACTTATTCTAACTTGAATTAACAAAACTAACATACAATCAATTAATTATTGGCTAGGAATTGATTGCTGAAGGAGCTGTGGAGCTTTTGGTGCCGGGAAATTTGCCTGTTGGATGCAATGCTGTGTACCTAACTTTGTTTAGCAGCAAGAACATAGAGGACTATGACGAAAATGGATGTTTAAAAGCTTTCAATGGTTTAGCAAATTACCACAACATGCAGCTCAATATTGCCTTAAAGACACTAAGGAAGAAGAATCCTCATGCAAGAATAATGTATGCTGACTATTTTGGTGCAGCTATGCGTTTCTTCCGTTCACCAAGACAATATGGTAAGTTTATTTCCATGGCTTTATCTAATGTGTATAAACAAACCGGTACTGTATTATGCACAAACTTATTTTACACCATTTGATTACTAAATCTCATCATATTTCTTTTGTCTTTCTTTTCCCCTTCCTAATCAATATGACAATGCAAAATTATATGTATCACTTCTTTTTCAGGAATGATTTGTATAACTTGTTAAAAGCTACCAAAGAAAATTTGACGTCAAAACTTGCTAAAAGCTACCAAAGTGTTTGACGAGAAAAAATTGATCTTAATTTAGTCTCTAATACAGCAAACAAAAATTTGGTGTCTCTAATAATAGACATATTTTTTATTTATTTCTCTAGGAATATCATCATATGTCCATAAACCTACCTACAATAACAATTGTCGATCTTTAGAAGTATCATCAATGTGTTCATAGAAATAGATTGGATAGGACTAATTTTCTTTATAAAAGTTACCTACATTTGCATTCTTTGATTTTGATTGTGTAGGGTTCACTAGTGGGGCTTTGAGTGCGTGCTGTGGTGGAAGTGGACGTTACAATTTTAATGATTCAGCAGAATGCGGTTCTAAAGGTTCAAAAGTGTGTGCAGATCCATCTACATATACAAATTGGGATGGAATTCACTTAACAGAAGCAGCTTATAGACACATTGCCAAAGGACTTATTAACGGACCTTTCTCTATTCCACCACTCAAGCCTGCATTCGTTAAGATTGCCTAGCCTTTCTATGTAGTAGTATAGTACATGCATTTGAAATGTCAATTTTTCTTGGTTGCCAATCGTAGCATTGGCTTCAAATGCACAGTAGATACGGTTCATCTTTAAGGGTATCCAACACTACTCATTAGACAAATTTAAGCCCTTAATTGAAGGTGCCAAATTAATCGTTTTGGTCATATACTATTTCATCAAGCAACTACATCTATTTTACCAACTAAAGTTATGCACTCTTTTAAGACCAAATACAAATTTGATGGACAAAATGAAATGACATTTCTATATATTCCCTTTGAAACTTCTCTTCTTTTCAGATTTCAATAAGAATACAAGATTTAAATAAATAAAAAACTATTTTTTTTTTATCTATATCAAAAAATTTATACAAAATATCGTTGATAATCGACAAGTGTTAGCACAATAAAAAATAACGGAAAGACGGGAGCCCGTCTTTTCTCTAGTGACAAATAATAATAGTAAAATATATTAGTTTAAATTCGTTTTTTGTATGACAAAAACTGTATAAAATAAATTATATTAGTTTGCGTTGATAATCTACAAGTGTTAGCACAATAAAAAATAACGGAAAGACGGGAGCCCGTCTTTTCACTAGTGACAAATAATAATAGTAAAATATATTAGTTTAAATTCTTTTTTTGTATGACAAAAACCGTATAAAATAAATTATATTAGTTTGCGTTGATAATCTAAAAGTGTTAGCACAATAAAAAATAACGGAAAGACGGGAGCCCGCCTTTTCGCTAGTGACAAATAATAATAGTAAAATATATTAGTTTAAATTCTTTTTTTTAATGACAAAAACTGTATAAAATAAATTATATTAGTTTGCGTTGATAATCTACAAGTGTTAGCACAATAAAAAATAACAGAAAGACGGGAGCCCGTCTTTTCGCTAGTGACAAATAATAATAGTAAAATATATTAGTTTAAATTCTTTTTTTGTATGACAAAAAAAGACAGATTTTATTGAGATATTTGTACAACCATTTTATGACAACTTTTGAAAAACTTTATCTCTCATACTCACATATCTTATTATCCTCTCTCTTGCTTTTTCTCTCTCCATTGTTTTTAACCAATAAAAAGAAAGAAAAGCAAGGATGTCACTAAAGTTGTCAATAATTGGATGTACCAATATCATTGCTCGATTTTATTTCTCTAGGATCATCAATATGTTCATAAACCCACCTACAGTAATAATTGTCAGATTTTTAGAAGTATCATCAATGTGTTCATAAAGATAGATTAGATAGGACTAATTTTCTTTATAGAAGTTACCTACATTTGCATTCTTTGATTTTGATTGTATAGGGTTCAGTAACGGGACGTTACATGTTAATAATTTATAATTTAACAAGATGCGGTTATAAAGGTTCAAAAGTGTGTGTAGATTACAAAATGGGATGGAATTCACTTAACAGAAGCAGCTTATAGACACATTGCCAAAGGACTTATTAACGGCCCTTTCTCTATTCCACCCCTCAAGCCTGCATTCTTTAAGATAACCTAGCCTTTTAAATGTAATTTTTGGTATTTTATTGAACATTTAGAATAAATTCAGCAGCTCGAGGCTGTTAACAATAATATTGCGTAACTAACATACATCAACTTATGATCAAACAGCATGCTTTCTGTGTAGTAGTTTATTACAAGCATTTGAGATATCAGTTATGTCTTGGTTCATCTTTTAAGGCTATCTAACACTACACATTAGCCAATAATTGAAGGTGCAGAATTAATCGTTTTGGTCCCATACTATTTCATCAAGCAACTACATCTATGTTACCAACTACAGACCAAATACAAATTTGATGGACAAAATGAAATGACATTGAAACTTCTTTTCTTTTCAGATTACAATTAACAATAAGATTTAAATTAATTTTTTTAAAAACATATAAAATCATGGTAGAAGTTCTGTTTGAAAACAAGATGAATAGAAGGTTACATGCTGGTGCATTTAAACAGATGGTTGAAATAAGAAAAGTTACTTTCAAAACACAATAGTGGTAGTCAAAAGTTCCACAACAAATGTCAAAACTTGGAATATACCATCTGAATTCTGAACTTGTTATTTTTGGAATGCATTTTGAATGTAACACACATTATTGATTAGAGCAAGAAATCACAACAATATGTTCACTTAAATTTTTTTAAGGAATAAATAAATTTGAAGACATGTAGGGCAAGTCTTTCGCTCAACCTGCTCATTGCTACAGCAGGAAAGCGGCCAAGTAGCCCTTCACTAAAAGTGAATTGATTTACGCCTACACACTTGAAGTGTGCCACAAAGAATACCCTATCTCGTGGAAATACCACGCCACCCCTAACTCAAGAGGGAAGCGCTCGGCCTTAGGCGCAGTCATTGTTGAACAACAAAAAATACAAACCAATAAGAGTCCAAAGAATTTCTCTAACAAAACACCCTTGGTGGGGAAATACAAATAATAAACAAACTACACCAAGATGATTGAAAGGCGCAAAGAAAAATTCAAGACAATAATCACATAAATAAAAATGCCTCGGAACACCAAGTACAACAAAGATCACACGTCACAAACAAAAAACATAATGAAGAATCATACATATTCAATAACATGATAACATTAGACCAAAAAGAGCAAACATCTATCATTACCAGATGCACAACAGTAAATAGAAAGGCTAGGTTAAAGTCTTGGATAAGATTGTGGGCATCAAGTCTTACAACTTAACAAAATTTAATACATTGAAACTAAAACATGAAAGAACATTGATTCCATCTTAAGCCTAACAACCACAACTCTGAAACCATGGACAAAGAAAAGATGACACACCATTTAGTCTCCCTTCTTCCTAAAGGAGCATCCTTCTGTTAGCCTTGCACGGCCACCAGTTGGCTGGCACAAGACAGTCTGACAGTTGCCGCACACCACAACAGTTTGAGAGTGGCTAAAGACGGTGGTTCTACATCAAAGATAAAAAAATAAAAATATATAAGCAAAATAGGAATTGAAAACTATATTCTACTATGTAATCATACATACATACAATACGGATTGTGATTATTTTAATTTTAATTTTAATTACAACAAATACACAGCTAACATTTGATAATATATCAGATACAATTATAACAAATAAAATCAATCTATTTGAGCACTATTATTGTTATAATTTTGTAATTAAAAAATCAAGTAAAAGAACAGATCCAACTTACATATTGAAACAACCTTGGCATTTTACATCCTGCAATAAAAGAGTAAAACAAGTTTAGAAAATCATAATTACTGCAAATTACTCATACAAACGAAAAAATAATAATGATTAGAAAGAAGAAATCACATGGAATAATACCATGAAAAAAGAGTTTGGTGACTGAACAAGTCTTTTGAGCTTGTGCTTTCTCTTCTCAAGCTCAGCTGGTGGGTTTAACAAATCAATATCATTTTGAAGAACCTGAACAAACAAACAAATAGATTCAACAAATCGAATTAACACTCACAAAACAATTCGAACTGATTCAAAACAAAAATCATCGTAAATTAACAAAACTAATTCGAACATGTTCACAAAACACATCATCAACATAAAATTTGGAAAAAATAAAAATCAACAACATAAATGATATTTTTGCAAAACTAATTCAGATCTGAAAAAGAGGAACAGGGCACTGACCATGCTGGCGGAAAATGTTGGAGCACAGAGGAAACAACTCCAAGAGCAAAAACCCTAAAAATTTCGGAAGGAGATATCGTTAGGCGTTATAATGGTTAAATAAACCTGTTTTCTGACCCGGCCCAAAAGAAACTATTGGGCTTGCTAATGAAGTGTTTTCCGAAGACAAACCATTTAGAAAATTATTTTTCCCACTTCAGAAGTTGCTATAAAGCACCTGAAAATTCCGCAAACATTTTTTTTTTTTGACAAAAAACAATTTTTTTTATATAAACCTCTTTTTATATAATTTTTTTAATTAACTATTCCTTCTACGTCAACTCAGTTAATTTTATATAAAAAAAAATAGTCATTATCATCAGACTATCCTTCCCATGGTAAAACATACAAATTTCAACAAGTAATAAAAAGTGATATTAGTATTTTCCATCAAAATTGAAACTACAATAGGTATACAATAAAATAAATTATTCGCCATAAAAAAATTATGCCAACAACATGATTTCTAGTACATCTTTAAAAACATCTCTAACATATTATTCTTAATCGGTGCTTCTATTGTTAGAAATTCAAACGAGTCCCACCAAATTTATGTGAGACCTAAATATCTAGTGGTGTTAAATTTCAAGTCATAGAAGTTATGTTAGAAAGAGCGTGTTTAAGGATGTCAAGAAAATAGGTACGATCCTCCAAAGTAATGTACGTTTGATAAGACCTATTTTAGAGCTTTGAAAAATGACAGAGAAAAAAGGGATACATGGGATGAAGTAAGAGATAAGTATCATCTACGTCATAAAGGATGGGTTGAACACAATTTTAGAGATATCGTTGGATCCCAAAGGATGGTGCCTTGGAGGATCATAATTTCGCGGAAAAAACTAAATTTTCTCATTTCCTTTAATAAAAATTTCATTAGTCAATATGCTCCCTTAATTTGGAGATTGGGGGCAGCTTAGTAACTTGTAAATGACACTCGTGATAGAAATTCACAAGTGTCATTCATAAGTGTTGGAAACCTATCATATAATCGTTTTACTGAACCTCCCTCACAAGGTTTATCATATTTTCCGTGTTGGAAATTATTACCTTTTTTCCATTCAAACGTATAAGGGCAATGGAAAACCGCCATAGAATGACTCTTACATTAATCTCTTCTTTCATAAATTTTGGCATTGAAAATGTCCCAATTGAATTGATTTTTATTTTTTGTGTGGAAGTTGACATGGTCGTTTGATCACAAATGAGAAGCGCAAAATATCGTAACATGATGACATCCAACATATGACCAAGATGTAATGACTTTCCTGAATCGAGTATGCATTACTTGAGACTGTGAAATAACTACAAGGGTTTGATCGGACATTATTACTCTTTAATCTTGAGAATGTGAATAACTGGTTGGATTGGAATTTATCCACAGAATTCATTAGTATCGATATGAATCACTAGTCTATTTTATTTGAAGTGGCATATTTTATTTCTAGCATGCCTATTTTTCTTTCTTCTTGATGAAAACATCTCTCTTATTGAGCATCCTGCATGGGAGACATCTATCACCCATTTTTATTGTGAAGTCTATCAGTGTGCAGATTTTTTAGCGAAACAGAAGTCATTTATCAACTTTTGAGGTTTATTCTTTACTACATATTGGATAATGCTTGACATAGTAGAAGCATGTGAATATGAGCGCGAATGAGATGACAACGTAATATATCCCTTCAATTTTAATATATTTATTTGACGGACTACTTCGTACAAAAATAAGCTAAAACATGATTGTATGTGTTTCTTTGTAAAGGATCAACTTTAATTGGTTGAATTATTTTCGCGAGCCCTTCGTGAAGATTTTTCTTGAAACATATAGTATCACTACTACATCTTATTTTATAGGCTAAATTTCACATTTGATTCCCTAAATAGTTTATAAATTTTGTTATTATCCCTAATCATTAAAGGTTTTGTTCCGGTCTTTCAAATATGCTTCTATCAACCAATTTTGTTTCGCTCTGTTAATTTTAACCCAAAATATCTAAAATGGATCAATATGTAGTCCATTGTAGATCTTATTAATTTATTTTATTTTCACTCATCAATCATTTTGAAACAAAATAGACGATTTGAATTTAATGGTGTACTACCGACACATGGCTTTTCTTTCCTTTCTCCATCTTCTTCCTTATATCTCTTCTTCAAATTCATCTTCATCACCTTCATCCACATTCAAACCCAAAAAGTTAAAATAAAAAACTCAAATTCAATTTTCAATCTTCCCATCGTCTTTCCTCAAAATCCATAAATCCCAAATTACTTAATTATTAACTTACAAATTTATAAATTCATCAACTCAAAAACAATACAACATAATCTCATCACTACACCATAATCCGAAACAACAACTTTAATTTTAAACCCCATAAAAAAATCTTTTTTTTTTTTTGGTACAAACCCCATAAAAAAAATCTTTAAACCTAGAAAATGCAAACAATCAGAAAATTACTCATCAAAATTGAGAATTGATTCCTCTACGTCAATTATTTATTTATTTATAATTAAATGAGATTTATTAATCAAAGCCCAAAGGAGGGCCAAACACTATTATATAATGTTCATACATGAAGAAACACTAGTACAAGTCAACTTCTTTTAGAATTAACAATTGTCGTAAGATATAATTTTCCTAAAATGATTTAGACACGCAATAGCACAAAATGACACCTCAAACTTAAGAAGAAGGAAAAAAATGATAACAATGAACAGGAATAAATTCTCAATTATATCAAGAATTAATTAAAATTCGTCATCCTCATGATCCATAAGCTTCCATGAACCATCTGATTGTTGAACCATACCCTTATTCTCTACAACCCTCCATGACACTGGCACAAAATACTCATCTTTTAAAGCATCCAATGTTTTATTCACAAGTGCAATATCACGATTAACCTCAAGTTTGAATACTCTTTTACTCCCTTGTGTTCCTGCCACTCCATGCAAATAAGCCTCCAAATTATGCCAACTTAAAATATTCCCTGGACTCTTTAAATACATAGATTTTCTTGTGTCAATTTTCAACTCTTCACCAACATCTGAATACCCAATAAAAGGGTAGTTTGGAACAATATCTAACTCATTTCGAATGCGTAATGTTGAAAGATCTTTGTAGCTAGCAAAAAGCTTTTGAAAGTTTGTGTCACCAACTCTAGGGCTAGCAAATACTATGGCTGTAACTGGTGATGCTTTAAGAGATGGATCACTTGGCTTGTTATAACCATTTGTAACAATGTCCACTGCATTTAGAGTTGCAATTGCAGCACCTAAACTGTGACCTGTTATAGTTATGCTTATTTCTTCATTCTTGTATTTCTCCACCAACCTTCTCACCTCACTTAAGACCTGCACAGATCGATAATTATCAATATCATACAAAAACGCTATGCCAATTTTTTAAAAAAATATTGGAGAAAGAGAATTTATTATTAATTAAAGTGTTTAAACTATGTTACCTAAGTTAAATTCTTACCACTAAATTGATGTCTCATGGACATTCAATCGTATACCACAAATATAAATTTTTGTTTATTTGCTTGATGGATTTGACCTTAACTAAAACTAATCAATCACTTGGTTAGTTTTAAACTATGCCAATTTTTGTTTATTTTGAATCCAAACACTTGAATTTTTATTTTAGCTTCTAAAAGATGATATTGGTGATTGTTATTTTAGTTTTAGTCTTTATAATAATAGTTTAGTCCATGAAGGCCGATCTAACACTTTTGCAGGCTTAATGCAAACTTTTTGTTGAAACCTTTTTACATGCCACAATAAACTTGTAAATAAGACCTTTTATGCATATGACTATTTCTTTAGTTGGTCTTGTGGAAATAATTTGACCTTCAGAAAAGGTTTTCGTTAACCAGTTTAGTATTTCTTTTGGTTGATATACAAAATGAAAAGAGTCATTGAATTCTTACACATACAAATGGAGGAATCAGGTTCGAACTCTTATCATAATGTTTGAACTAACAATTTCGATATTTTTATCATGTGAGCTAGGATTCAATTTAGTAATTTTTTATTGTGCGCCAAAAATATGACATTGTTGCAGCATGCCGGTGGCCGCTTTTCTAATATTATTCTCTACCGGTTAAACTAAGACTATAGCAATTATTTTAGTTGAGGGCCTTTTTCCTTGAAAAAATATATATATTTTATTCGAGGTCTAAATTAAGCAAGGGTTTGGTCCGCTTCCCCCTTGGACCCAGTTAATACACAAACCATATTGTTTTTCTTCAAGGGAAAAACCATATTGTTTTTCTTCAAGGCAAAAACCATATTGATTTTAGTAGTTAAAATATGGATCATATACAAGAAACAATTCCAACATAAGCGTATTACATTTCCCTAAACCAAAAAATAAGCATATTACATGACTAAAATCAAGATAACAATATTTTACATATGAACATAATGAAAAACTAGAATATGGCATGGACAGAAAGGATATATTTGATTCAAATATCTCTTTCAAAGTTTGGCAACCAGATGGTTCATGAAAAAGGCCAATCACCTATATTTGCTTTATTGAGCATCATCACACACTACAGTATTTCTTGTAAAATTCAAAAAAATTAAGAAACATTTTTTTAGACTAAAAAAGAAAACACCCCCATTTAAATAAAAAAACTACTAATAACATGTAGAATATAGATTTACCTGGTTCCGAGCACTGGTCTTATTGAAGGGAGATCTTGGATCTTCAGAAGTATAAATGGAATACCAACCTTGATGCACTTTAGGATCATTAATATTATTGCTATTACCAAATACTTTAGGAGCAGAAACCAAAAGAAACTGAAGATCATTAACCCATTCCAAAGTTTGAATCGTTCCTCTCCAAGCAATAACAATATCCCTTCTCCCCAACACATCTTTCCCTTCATCATTAGCCACAGCAACAAACCCAATCCAATTTGATTCCTTACTCCATGCTTCTCTAGATAAAGACTTTATAATAAACGCTTCCGGAACATTGATTTCGGAAGTCGCGTAAATAAATTTTGTCACGGAATATTTAAAAGGATTTCCATTTTCTAAAAAAACTTTAGAAAAGAAATCATTCTTTGCATACCTACAACTACCTGCAAACTTTGATGCTTTCTCTGTGTTGAAAGCATCGTATGTTGCTTGTGCCATTTCACCATAGTGGATTATGTAACGTCGTAGATCAATGTCAAGAGGGTCTAATAGACCTATCCAATGATTTTCACCACTGAGTTGTTGCCATTTATTTGCTATGCTGCTGCTGCTGTTTGGTTTCTTCTTCTTCAAATTGTTTCTCCATCTTTTGATCATGATTGCTACTCTGCTTGTTTTTTTTATATATGGAACCAGAGAAGCCTTCACCTTCATATATATATATATATATATACTACAAAATTAATTTGTATTTGACTTTGGAAGGATAGGACAATTATGGGATCAATTTAATGTTTGAGGTTGTTTCATGTTATAATCATAGTATATTGTAGAGGGAGAAGATGCCATTTGTAATAAGACATAATTTAAGAGAGTGTCGGGTTTATTTTTATTTTAGAGTTTTGTAAAAAAGGTGGAAAATTATGTAATATAGTATGATTTTAACAAATAATAATTTATTTTAGTATTTAAAATTTGATAAAGAGTAAAGGTCTCTTTTATATGTTTATTTGAGTTTATCTATTGATATAGATATTTGTAAGATTGTTTAGGAGAGCCCATGAAATGAAATAATGATATTTATAACTTGATTTTAGCTTATTTTCATAAACTTTCAGGACATTTTATGAACAAAAAAACTCTTATAGCATATATGAAAATAGTTTTGATTTTATTTTATCTTTTGGTATATAAATAATGTATACATAAGTACCTATATCATACCGACTTAATTAAATTGTTTACTTATACAGACTTATATGATCAACATTAATTTTTTTTGATTTAACATATAAAGTTATCGAATAAATGTACTATATCATCCAATAGTATTTGGATGAATCCAAAAACACTTGAATGAGATGATAATAGTTCACTTCTAGCTTAACTAAAGGTTTTGTGCGAGAGATTACCAAGTGACGGTGAGTCGACATTGTTTTGGCTTGATCCTTTGTTAGAGGGTTGTCTACTGAGTGAGATATTTAGTTCACTATGCAATTTAACCTTGGACACAAATACATCAATGCTATTTCTATTTAGATTAGGGTGGGGATGATCCAATCGAATTTTATTATAAATATATAATATGCTAAACTAATTATAAATGTTTTTCTAACGTAGTTGGTTAGGATATTAAAAGTCTCACGTCCTGCTTCTTTTAGGTTCAACTCTAAGACTCATTACATATTAATATATGGTTGTTCAAGTTAGTAGGATTGATAATGTATGGTTGTTCAACCATATTAGTATATGGTTGTCCAATGGTGAGAGACTTCAGCAGGTTTAAACCCCACTGCCTCTATTGTACAACAATTTTTGAAAAAAAATACGACAGGACCCTACCCAGCTTAATAAATATTAATTAGGAATTATATACTCGTTTCCAAGATAACAAAACTATGAATCTTCTTAAAAGAAAAAAATTAACAAGTGTTCATGAGATACTTTTTAAGATCTTTAAATAATAATTTTTTATAAAAATTTGTTTAATGATGTATTGAAAATCAAAATATTTAACTTTTTTAAAAAATAATTTCTTTTTTTAAAATTCTTAAATAGTGTCTTGAAGCCGCTTGTTAACAAGACAAAAAAGAACTACGGATCCATAGTCTATTTCACCTATTCATCAAAGTCTACTCATTTTGTTCAGACTTCAAACTATTAATAATTTTATATGAAAAAAAGTATCATTCGTTATCTTTTTTTTTTTATGTGCATTTGTTATCTTTATTGTATTTTATGAGTTGTTAACATTAAAAAAATAATGATCTACCAAAAGGAATAATAATGACCCAACGTAACTCCCAAAAGATGGCAAGAAAAAAAATTAAATCAAATTTAAATATTGCCCATCAGCCATCACGATCACTTTATTGTTCAGCAAGCGTGTTTCATAATAAACTGAAAGAAATTCTTTCCATTTGCCAACAACAGCATGGATGTAGCCAAATTGATTGTCAAATTCATTCACATTTTTAACAGTTTCTGTAAATATTTTAATTCGTAAGTCTTCAAACTTGTTTATTTAAGTAACATCATAAATATGTCATCTTATCCTACTGCTAAATTATTACTTCAATGGCTTGCAAGGCATTATAATGGACAAGTTCATTTAAATATAGGTTTCCTCTATTTAAATATATTTAAAGTAATTTTGTCAAAAATAAATAAATATTTAAAGTAATGCCTCACTAAATATAAACAATCTCATTCAATTATAATTTAAAATTTGATTGTCATGTTGTAAGGGACTAATCTCTTCCTCCCAATTGACACAATAGTGGCATCCTAATGAGAATAGAATCACACAAAAATTATTTAATATCCTAATTAGCTTAAGAGCCCAATTTTAGTGCCGCAAGCAAAGGCTCCAACCAATTTAAAGAATCAAAGGGGCCAGCACAGTTTATGGAGGAATGGCTGTGGAGTCAAGTCAAGGTTACGTACTTCTTATTTTGGGTCGTGAGGTTAAGTAATTTTTTGGCCTTTTTCAAAAATTTGTAATCTTTTGGGTTATCCAATTGTTAGCATCTATCTCATTTATATGTATTTTTGCTGTAAAAGGGAAAGAAAAAAAACTTTATATCGATACCATGCCCTTTTTGCCTTTTAAGTTTTACCTTGCTTGTCTTCAAAGACCACTT
>Ga0315914_1003206_pt1 | contig 24917 bp, 12 predicted proteins | sample MpolenodulesMG_FD_203920 | JGI IMG/M metagenome (GOLD analysis project Ga0315914, IMG submission 203920) | Medicago polymorpha root nodule microbial communities from Los Angeles, California, United States - elongated nodules | ecosystem: Host-associated > Plants > Roots > Nodule | place: USA... | reverse complement strand
GAAATTTTCCTATTTATTACTTGAATGAATAGAAGCGTAATACTCCGTTTTATGATGTTACTCTGATTTATCTATTAAATTGCGGTTTTTGGGAAACGGAGTGTTACAGCAATGGCGCGCGAGAGTTGGTAGTGGGCAGGGCTTTTGACTGTGCTACAACCGCGAGCAGTTTGGCAGATTTTGTTTTTGATGTATGTCACTCAGAAAGCCGAGACATTGCTGGTCGTGTGGCTTTACTTCTTTGGCAAATTTGGGCTGCACGTAATGATGTCATTTGGAATGACGCTCATATCAGACCTATCTTGGAGAAAACAGCATATGAACTCTTCAAGGAAAGAAGACCAAATATCTCTTACTTTCATCAATTTGGATGTACCTGTTACATTCTAAATAACAAGCTATACCTAAAGAAATTTGATGCCAATGCCCAAAGAGGAATCTTTTTAGGTTACTCTGAAAGGTCAAAGGCATACAGAGTGTATAATTCAGAGACACTCTATGTTGAAAAATCAATGCACGTTAAATTTGATGACAAAGAGCCTGGAAATGAAACTCCAGAGCAAGGTGAAAGTTTTGCAGATATGCAAGTGCCTGAAGATACTTCAGAACCTGATCAGACTCCTGAATCTAAAGAAAGTCTAGAAGCTTAACTCACTCCAGAAGCTCAAGATGAAGTAGCTTCTGATGAAGCTCAAAATGGTTCTCAGCAAGCTAATCAATCCAAGAACACATTCAAATACAAGTCTTCACATCCTGAGGATCAAATAATTGGAAACAAAGAAAGTCCTAGAAGAACAAGATCATATTTCAGACAAGAAGAGTCTATAATAAGATTGTTATCAGTGATAGAACCTACTATAGAGTATGAAGCACTATTAGATGATGGATGGATAATAGCTATGCAAGAAGAGTTAAATCAGTTTCAAAGAAATGATGTGTGGGATCTGGTACCCAAACCTCAGCAGAAGAACATTATTCGAACAAAATGGGTATTCAGAAACAAGCTGAATGAACAAGATGATGTAGTCAGAAACAAAGCTAGACTTGTTGCTCAAGGTTACAGTCAACAAGAAAGTATTGATTATACTGAAACATTTGCTCCAGTTGCAAGATTGGAAGCAATCAGGTTACTTTTATACTATGCAGTAAATCATGGCATAATATTATATCAAATGGATGTAAAGAGTGCATTTCTCAATGAAGTGATATCAGAAGAAGTGTTTGTCAAGCAACCTCCTGGTTTTGAGGATCTGAAGCATCCTGACCATGTTTATAAACTTAAGAAATCACTATATGGTCTTAAACAAGCTCACAGAGCTTGGTATGATAGACTAAGTAATTTCTTGATTAAAAATGATTTTAAAAGAGGTCAAGTTGACACAACACTCTTCTGAAGGACCCTTGAGAAAGACATTCTTGTTGTGCAGATATATGTTGATGATATAATATTTGGTTCTACTAATGCATCTCTTTGCAAGGAATTCTCTAAGTTAATGCAGGATGAGTTTGAAATGAGCATGATGGGGTTCTTCCTTGGAATTCAAATCAATCAGTGCAAAGATAGAGTATATGTTCATCAAACAAAGTATACTAAGGAGCTTCTAAAGAAGTTCAAGCTGGAAGATTGTAAAGTGGTGAACACTCTAATGCATCCAACATGCACCTTAAGCAAATAAGATACTGGATCAAAGGTAGATTAGAAGTTTTATAGACACATTAACTATTTGCACCCTCACTTCCCTATTCTCACCAAAAACGCTACTTTCTTCTTAAAAATTATTTTCTCTCAAATCTCTTTTTAATTAAACTATTATAATTAGTTAAAGCTCTATTTTATGTATACTACCCTTATTACTCAAATGTCTCTATCCCAATTAACTAAAAAAAAACTCACCCAAACATGCCAAAAACTAATTTAATTCAAATAAAAATAAAAATAATGTCACACAATCAACACTACCACTAAAAATAATAATATTATATTATTTAATAAACTAATATTAAAAATTGGGGTGTTACAATAGGTGCGGTTGCGGGTGGCTGGTTTGCCGATTAATAATGTCGGTAACAGTGCTACTACTCTGTTTTGGCTGGATAGGTGGGTAGGTGATGTTCCTCTTAAGGATAGGTTTTGTCGTTTATTTGAGTTATCAGGAAACAAATTGTCGACAGTAGCTCAAATGTTTGCTTTAGGGTGGGGTAAGGGAGGTAATGCTTGAAATTGGAGGAGAAGATTGTGGGCATGGGAGGAGGATATGGTAGAGGAGTGTAGGGCTTTACTGCTGACTGTTTCTTTGCAGGTAGATATTCTGGATGCTTGGTCTTGGGTACCTTATCCAGTTGTTGGGTATTCGGTTAGTGGTGCTTACCGCATTCTTACTAACCCGAACTCAACTCATGATTTTGTTCCCCCAGACTTATTGTGGCTGAAGGATGTCCCGTTGAAGCTGTCAGTGTTGGCTTGGCGGCTTTTTCGAAATAGATTATCAACTTAGGGGAATTTATTTCTAAGAAGGATTGTTTCTCAGGAGTCCCAATTGTGTGTTGGTGGTTGTGGGTTGGTGGAAACAGCGCATCACTTATTTTTAGGTTCTAGCTTTTTTAGTTCTATTTGGCAACTGGTTTGAAATTGGCTTGGAGTTCATTCAGCAGACCAGTTGCGTATTGCAGATCATTTTTTACAGTTTGGTAGCCTTTCAGGGTATGCTAAATCAAAGCGGTCTTTCATGTTATTAATTTGGTATGCGAAGTTTTTGGGTGATCTAGAAGGAAAGAAATTAATGGATTTTCAAAGGCAAATAAAATGCTCCTACTCAGCTTTTGGAGAATATTAAACTTCTTTCCTTTTGGTGGTTTAAAGTTAAATTTGTTGTTTTCCCGTATCATTTTCATATTTGGTGTCAAAGCCCTTTTCTATGCTTGGGTGTTGGCTTGATTTTTTGATTTGATGAACCTTTGTGGTAATTATTCGACTTTCTTCTTTGGTACATCTTGTGTTGAAAAGATAGTAGGAATATATCTTATTTTGATCTCTTCAACAAAAAAAAGTTATCGGTAGATGAAACATCTAACCAAGATAAGAGCAATTGGGGATTAAATGGCTGGACCAATGGTTTTAATGTTTTTTTGTTGTGTATTGTTTATATCGGGTCACATCGTGTACGTGGTTTTTCTATTTATTGCTAAATCTAGCTACTACGTGCATCCAAGATCTCACAAACACACACAACGACCATCAATAAGGGTAACCTATAAAAATGCAAGAACAATAATTAGTGTAAACTATAAACCCCTCAACAAAATAACCAAAAACAACAACTCAAATTACAAATACATCAACCTTAGGTTATACTCCCTCCATCTTATATTAGGGATCATTTTTTAGATTTACACCGTTATTAAGAAAATGATTAGTGATGTTAATTTTAATAATAAAATATGTTTTATTTACTAAAATACACTTATTAATTATAATTAGTATGATTATTGAAATGCAATAAATAAGTATATAAAGAATGATAAATATTGTATTGATATTCTAAAAGAGATAAGTAATTTGAGACAAAGAAAAATAATAAAGAGGATACATACTTTAAGATAGAGGAAGTAATCGGAGTCTTTACCCTTGATTTAAAGAACAACTAATTAAGATCGAACTTTAATCTTCTCCAAAATTTGCAGAGAATCAAGAACTATGCCGATGTATAACACCATTTCGCGCGTTCTAAATATATATCATAAGCACAACATCCAAATAATAGGAAGTTTATCCCTAACACTCCTTTCTTGCAAACTCAAACTACAAGAAGGATGGGAGTGCTCCAAAAAACGTCGGATGTAAATTGCACTTTAAACCCCCATGTTTTAAAATCAGGCAATTTCGGCCTTCATATTTTAAAAATAACAATTTGACCACTTCCTTAAAAAAAAAATTGACCATTTAATTATAGTCCTTTTTGCAAAACTCCGACTCCCTTTGATGCATATTTGTTTTTTTTTTTTATCTAATAGCTTTGTGGCTAGAGCTCACACATTAAATGTGGAGAAGTGGGGTATGCAAGGTTCGAACGCTGACCCCTACATAAATTATGTAATGTCCCTGCCAATTGAGTTAAGCTCATGGGGACTGTCAATGCACATTTCTATTAAGACATTAGTTTTTTTAAAAGATATTAGGACATTAGTTGTCATCTATGCTTATTAATAATGATACAAATTAAATAAAATAAAAATAAACAGATTGCGTTTTACACTTCGTTGTCCTCCCTTTTGCTTGGCTCTTCCATGAAGGTCTTGAGACTTTTTTACCGTGTTATGTCGTAAAGCTTGTTTAGGGTTTCCATCTCCCCTTGAAAGGTGTTGGGGCAGAATTTTTCTTACAACAACAACGATGTTGGTGTTGAGACGACCTTTGTTGATGAGGTAGGGGAGAAATTAATGGTGGGTGGGAGAGTTCTTCCATCCGTGAGAAATTTCCAAAGATGCATTAATAATAGTGGGTGTTATGTCATCTTTTGGTTTCCACAAAATTTAATCAAACAAATAAATAAAAAGTTGAAAGTAAGACATATTTTGAAAGAAATTCCAAAGATCCTTTGCCTCTTGTCCTTAACTTTTATTTTTAGAGTTAGAACTTTGAAAATGAATGGATGAGGTTGTGCTTGAACTTGAGCTTCACAATTTGATCTCACTTGTTCAGAAACAACTTGCCCTATTTCTTGGTTTCGAACAAGACTTTAAAGTCATTCAAGCTTACTCATTAATGTTAAGATAATGATTATCTTTATTAAAAATAGTGGATAGCTTATAAGTTAACTAATAACTTATAATTGATAGATGATGATTGATGGCTAGCTGATGACTTTTGACTAAAAGTTAATAAACTAATTAAAGTGTTTGGTAAAATTAGTGGTTCAACTAGTTGATAATTGAAAATTGACAGTAAAGACATTTTTTATTCATAATAATATTTTTAATAGTTTATAATACTAAAATTTTATTCCATAAACAAAGTAAATTGTAATCATCAATAAGATAAAAAAAATGTTAAAAGAATAACAAAAAAAAATAGTCACTCTGCACCCGGAAAAATTGAACTTTTCTTTTCAGAAGTTAGGAAATATAAAAAATTGTACGTGTCATTACATAAGCTATCTACTATAAATTATCCGCTATAAATTATAAATAAATAGTCAGTATACACCCAAAAACATGCATACTTGAAATATAAAAAATCTATTGTACAATAGCGTTCATTTAGTTTTTTTGTTGTTACAAGCGTTCATTTAGTTTTAAAATATAATAAATTATAAAGGGTAAATATGAATTTTAGTTAAAATAATAAAAGTAAAAATGAAACAAAAGATAATAAGCTATGCATTCAAACACTACTTGAAATAACGTTTGAAAAGTAATCTATAAACTCGTTATGAAAAGACTATTACCAAAGAGAACTTTTTTTTAATTAAACGAATTTATAAGTTATAAACTACGAACTAACTTCTTGACCTTTTGTAAAAAAAAAAAAAAAACTTCTTGACCTCACCAATAAAAAACTAGTTTTTTTCTCTTTTCAAAAGTTGTTCCTCTTTAATTTTGAGAGATCAATCAAAGCTGATGTGGACATGTCTATTAGGACATTAATTGCCAGCCTTGCTTATTAATAAATAAAATTAAATAAGATAAAAATAAACATAGCTGGCATTTTTTTATTTTCATTGGTCTGCATTTTGCTTAGCTTCTTTTATATGGTTCATGCAAGCTACTCTTACATTTTCTATATAGGTTTTGTTGGTAAAGTTAAAAAGTTAGCTTATAACTTATAAGTTTGAATGTTCGAAAAAGTCCCGTTTGATAAACGTCTTCTTTTCATAAGTTTATAGTGTATTTCATAAGTTTATAACTAATTTTCTAAACACTATTTTAAATAGTGCATGAGCTTATAGTTTATTGTTTTTCCTTCTATTTTACCCTTATTATTTTATCTACGACCCATTTTTACAAATTATAATTTAAAATGATGCAGAGTTCCGTAAAAAATATCCTACTATTTTTTTAAAAAACAAAATTATCTTCCTTAATAAATGTCTATCTGTCGTTGTACCAAAGAAAATATCCATTTGGATTGTAAAAAAAAATAAAATCCATTTGCCTTCGGTAAAATTTTTCCATCTATCGAATCTACCTGTGTTCTATTTTATAAAGAAAATATCTTTTACGGGAAAATTGTACTATAAAAAAAACATGATTGGTAACGGTTTTTTCATCACGTGTTTAAAACTTATTTTACAAATTTTTGTCTTTAAAATACTTATTTTATAACTTATTTTTCAGACATTATTTCAAATATCGTTTAAACTTTTAACTTATAACCTATTATTTTTTACTTCATTTTTAACCTTATTATTTAATAAAAAAATCCCAATTTTTCCTTTATAATAATTATTTCTGAAACGGATCCACATATATCAATGGAGGCATGCAGCCACTCTACCGTTGCATCAACCATCGCATTTATTTATCCCTATGATATGTTCCAATTTGATTTTTCATTGACTCTTTGAATAGCACCGATTTTTTTCCATAAAAAAGATAGCCATTCAAAAAAGAAATTAAACTAATATAACCATTTGTTAATAAAATTTAAATTATTTTTGTATTAGAAAAAGTTCACTACTATTTATATTTTAACACTATATGTTAAAGATCATTATTTTGTACTGGGTATATTTTATTGCTACGTTTGATTATTTATAAATTATGAACATTGAATTGTTTAAAAAAATTATGATCACTGAATTGAAAATAAAAATAAAATTGTTATAAAATAAACTAAAAACACAAGATCAAAGAAGAAGAACAAGAAGATGATGATGAAAGTCTTTGTATTATTCTCATCAGAGATGTGCTCTTTACATTTGGAATATAAGTCCTATTTATATGACACAAATGTGGTAAGTTACAAGGACATGAAGAGTCATAAGACTAAGTGCAACTAACATTGAATATAGGCATTCATTCATAGGAGTTAAGAAACATAGAGAGTCCTAGGAAATATGGACATCCACATCATAATAATATTATTTAGAAAAACCCTATTATTTATAACAAAAATAACTTTTTAGGAAATAAAATTAATCTAACAATAATAATATATACAAGACATATCAGCTAAATTTTAAATACTTAAATATTGATTGATAAATTTTTTTAGTGTGAATTAGAATGTTCTTTTATGTCATTTAACATTTATCAACTAGTTGAACCACTATTTTATCAAATAGTTCAATTAACATATCAACTATCAGTTATCAATCGTCATCTATAAACTAACAGTCATCTGCTACAAGGTATAAGATAGCTTATCAGCTATCCGCTAAATGCTTCCATTGTATTGAAAAAACAAAATATATATATATATATATATATATGCTTCCATCTTGTGTTTTGAACTAAATCAATTTTTTTCAGGGGTGAACCAAATGAAATTGTTCACCACCAAAATATGCATATAATAATTCTGACTATATTTTTTTATGTCCATTTATTCCATCATATGTTAATAATACATATAATAATTCTTCCCTCAAAAAAAAAAAAATCAGGGACTTTTTTTAAGTAGATATTATTCGGTGTAACTATCCATTATTGTTAATAATATTTAATAATAATACAATTGGAAACTTCATTCAAAAAATTTGCTAAAAAAAATACATTTTGGTAACTATTCATATTCATTGTTACGTTTAATTGTTTTTCAAAGTATAAATGTTTATATGAAAATAAATATAAAATAAAATTATGTCAATAAATTTTAATTTCATATATAATATATTGAATTAATGAATTTAAATTACTTTCTCAGGAAAAAAAATTATAAAATTCTAAATACTTAAATGTTAATTGATATAAATTTTGTTATAAATTAAGAATACCCGTTTATGTCATTTTACATTTATTATCTATCTGAACTGCTAATTTTACCAAACACTTCGATTAGTTTAGCAGCTATCAATCATCAACTATAAACTATCAACTATTGCTAATTTTACCAAACACTTCGATTAGTTTAGCAGCTATCAGTCATCAATCATCAACTATAAACTATCAACTATAAGCGACCAGCCATCATCTATCCACTACTTTTATCAAGCTGAACCTTAAGCCTATAGTTAACAACGAAAACTGAATGCCACATCTATTGATGTGTGTTGATCATCTTCCATCATTTGATTGTATGCCACACTTTTTTTTTTCCTATTAGCTAGAGTTAGTTTAAACATCAACAACTTATTGCTGCAGATTCTAGTGAACAGATTGAAGATACCCAGGTGCAGCAGCAACTTCTTGTACAACGTGAATTTCCTCCTCTGGACGGGGCAGACACAACCACGGCTGCATTAATAGAGGAGCAGCATCAAGAAATTCCAGCAGAGATCATTCCTCCCGCTGAAAACACATCAAACAAAAGCAATAATATAGCCCAGCACTCGTTTAGCATGCCACTTGTGGATGTCACAGATACAGTGGCCCGTACGGCTGTAGTATATGACGATCCAGTTATCACTCCGGTAAATCCTTTAGAGGTCACTCTTATCACGGCTGCTCCAGATGCTACGGTAAATCCCACGTTAGAGAAGAATATGGACTTTATGAACAATTGGTTGAAACAGGCTGCAGTCAATGATGCACCTTTTTCTCCAGTGATCTCCAAGTCTCAAAAGAAGAAATTGAACAAGACTAAGTCGACCTATCAAACCCGTTCCCTGGGTCCCCCTCCAACCCCTCAATGATAAATATTATTTTTTTGGAACGTTAGGGGTATTGGTAACAATGATGCTCGTGTGGCTTTTAGCGAGATGTGTCGTTTAAATAATCCTTCGTTGGTTTTCGTTGCGGAGCCAATGGTTCTTTATGGTTCTATACCTAATTGGTATTGGCATAGTATTAGAGTTACTAACTATTGTGTGAATAAAAGGGATCCCATTATTCCTAACCTTTGGGCGGTGTGGGGATCCGAAGTGTTATATACGGTCATTTTCGCTTCTTTGCAATGTTTGGTGATGGAGCATGTGTGCAAGGGCATTAAAATTTATATTGCGGGAGTTTATGCTAGTACTTCTTACATTACTCGACGACAACTGTGGGCTGACTTGACTATGCTTCAGACTACTTTGGTGGGTCCGTGGATTTTTGTGGGGGACTTTAATGTGGTGTTGGGAGCTCATGAGAAAAGGGGTCGCCGTCTTCCGCCTTCGATCTCTTGTAATGATTTCCTTACTTGGACCAATGCTAATCTTTTATTGCATCTAAATACCAACGGAGTGCAATATACTTGGAATAATGGCAGGTTAGATTCTGCTTCTGTTTTCCTTCGTCTAGACCGAGCTATTTGTAATGAGGCATGGAACGATTTTTGGGGAGGTACTTCTTGCACGGCTCTTATGAGGACTCAGTCAGATCATCATCCCTTGCTACTGCGCATGACATTCTCTAGCGTCCCAAAAATTACCTCATTCAAGTTTTTTAAAACTTGGACAAACCATGCAGAATGTCGACCTCTTATTCTAAATACTTGGAAGAAGGAGGTTATTGGATCAGGAATGCACCGTTTACAGTTAAAATTGAAAAGAGTAAAGGATGCTTTCCGGGTTTGGAACAAGTCGGTTTTTGGAGATGTGCAACGACAAGTTCAGCTCGCAGTTGATGAGGTCTCTCGACTTCAGGGGTTGATCGATGTTACAGGTATGGACACGGATCTGCATGCGTTAGAATTACAGGCGCAATTACATCTGATAAAAGCCTTAAATTGTCAAGACCAATTTTGGCGTGAAAAGGCTCGAAACCAGAGTTTTATTTTTGGGGATAGAAATACGGCTTATTTTTTTCGAATGGCGCGTATAAAATCTTCCGTAAAGCCTATTACTTTGATTCAAGATGGGGATGTCCGCATTACGGAACCTAGACAAATGGAGGAACATGTGGTGTCTTATTTTACTAATATTTTTGCTGGTGCCAATAATTGTGTCGACAATGGTTTGGTTGAGAAAGTTATTCCGTTGATGGTTTCGGTTGAGGAGAATGCCGTGTTAACCGCGATGCCTCTTTCTGATGAAATTAAGAATGCGGTCTTTGCTATGAATGCGGATGGTGCTCCTGGGCCTGATGGCTTTGGAGGTTTTTTTTATCAACAATTTTGGGACATTATAGCTGCAGATGTAATAAGTTCGGTGCAAGAATTCTTTTATACTGGTGTGCTCATTCCGAATGTCAATGCTAATATTTTGGTGCTAATTCCGAAAATACCCAGTGCTTCTTCAATGGGGGACTTTCGGCCTATTGCATTGGCGAATTTTCAATTCAAAATTGTTACTAAAATTTTGGCGGATAGGCTAGCTATTATCTGTATGCGTGTCATTTCTCCTCAGCAGCGGGGATTTGTTCGTGACCGTAATATTTCGGACTGTGTAATTATTGCTTCTAAGGTGATTAATTTGTTAACAAAGAAGTAATTTGCTGGTAACATTGCCATCAAAGTTGATATCCGCAAGGCCTTCGATACGCTTGATTGGAATTTTTTGCTCTCGGTTTTGAAACATTTTGGTTTTTGTCCGTTGTTTTGTGCTTGGATAGAGGTTATTTTGCATTCTGCAAAACTATCTATTTTAGTGAATGGAAACTCTGTGGGCTATTTTTCTTGCTCGAGGGGTGTGCGCCATGGGGACCCTCTCTCTCCGCTTCTTTTTTGCCTCGCAGAGGAAGTGTTAAGTCGCACTCTAGAGATGGAACGCGTTTGTAACTCTTTACAACCAATGTCATATTGTAGAGGTATCTCACTTCCAACACATATCCTTTATGCAGATGATGTTTTTATTTGTTGTGTGGGTTCGAGAAAGAATATTCGATGTCTGCTCCGGATTTTCAAGAATTATTCAGATACATCCGGCCAACTAGTAAACTTTGATAAAAGTAAATTGTTTGCTGGAGCAATGACTGCGACTCGTAGAAACATGCTTGCTCAATTGTCCGGTTTTTCTGTTGGTACCATTCCTTTCCAATATTTAGGCTGCCCTATCTTCCAAGGTAAGCCTAAATGTATTCATTTTCAGCATATTGTCGATCAAATTAAGGTAAAACTTGCTACTTGGAAAGGAGTTTTATTATCCATCATGGGTCGCGTTCAACTAGTGAAATCTATTATTCATGGCATGTTGGTTTATTCTTTTCATGTCTATCGATGGCCGATTCGATTACTAAAGATGTTGGATAGATGGATTAAAATTTTTATTTGGAGTGGTGACATTTACACGCGCAAAATCTGTACAGTCTCTTGGAAGCAGGTTTGCCTTCCTTGGCATTCTGGCGGTCTTGATTTAAAGTCCACTCGGTCCATTAACTCATCTCTGCTTCTGCATCTCAGCTGGAATCTCTTCACGCAAGACTCTCAATGCCCTAACCTTTTTCATAAAAGATTTCTTTCTTTCGGTATCCCACGCAACCGACACTTCAAGTCCTCTATTTGGCCCGGTGTAAGGGAATTTTTGTCTGTGGTTAATGAAAATACTGTGTGGATAATTGGTAACGGTAGCAACATTAATTTATGGCGGGATAATTGGATGGGCACTCCGCTTATCACGTTGTTTAATGTCCCCTCTTCTCGGTTTCCAACTCTCGACGACAAGCTGGACTCTATTATAGATCGCGGTAAATGGCAGATTCCGAAACCGCTCATTGACTTCCCAACGGTGGCTGAAAACGCATTGAAAATCATACTCCCAGTGACACCGTTAGCTGATAGGCGCATCTGGAAAAATGCAGCAGATGGCGTTCTGTCAGCAAAGCTTGCGTACCACACCCTGCTTCCTCCACATGTCACGCTGGACTGGGCTAAGGATGTATGGCGCAACTGTATTCCCCCATCACATTCTTTTGTTCTTTGGCGTCTCATGCTTTTAAAACTTCCTACGGATGAGAATTTACAAAAGCGTGGCTGCACCTTGGTCTCGATTTGTGTCCTTTGTGGAAAGCATGCTGAAACTTCAGCTCATCTATTTCTTACTTGTGACTTTGCGGTAGCAATTTGGAGATGGATGGGCTCCAAACTCAGCTGCACTTTTATCCTGACATCTTCTGCGACCTTGCTGACATCTATTCCGCAGAGGCGCAGCTCACAGTTGCGGGATGTATATTGGGCTGCTATCGTGCATACGGTATATACCATTTGGGTGGCTAGGAATTCTATTCGATTCAGCTCCGCACATGTTACTCTCCATGCTACTACGACGAAGATTGCAGCAATGGTTTCATTGTCCGGTTCCTCTTCCACCGGTAAATGTTTATTATGTGATGTTGATTTATTGGATGCATTTCTGGTCCCTCCTTTGTACAGGCGTCTTGTTGACATTACTCCAGTGGTTTGGAAACCTCCCACAATCACTTGGATCAAGGCGAATACGGATGGTTCAGTCGCCAATTCAAATGCCGCTTGCGGTGGAATTTTTCGAGATTTTAGGGGCACATTCTTGGGAGGATTTGCGAGTAATCTTGGTGATTGCTCGGTCTTTGAGGCGGAGCTTATGGGACTCATGATTGCTATGGAATTTTCAGCCCTTTACAACTGGCCAAGGGTGTGGCTGGAGAGTGATTCCGCTAGCATGGTTCAGGCCTTCAAGAATTCATCTCTCATTCCTTTGCGGTTGCGGAATCGTTGGCACAATTGCACGCAGCATGGTTTATTCATCATTTTTTCCCATATTTTCCGTGAAGGGAATGGTTGTGCAGACACCATGGCTTCCTTGGGTCACAATTTGACTGTTACTTCGTGGTATCATTCTATGCCGGCCTCGCTTGCGGTTGATTTTGCTAGAGACAGACATGGGCTTCCCAATTTTAGATTTCCTTAGCCATTTCTAGTCCTTTGCTTTATTTTTACTTTGGTTCCCCGAGGGTTTTGGCCTAGTCCCCCCTCTTGTACATATTTTTATCTATTTTTAATAATATTATATATTGGGAAGGTGGTAGAGGATGGGAGTTTCTGTTGGGTGCCAACCTAGTTGGGATGCTTTAGATTCTCCTGGATGCCTAACCTTTCTCTTGGCCTTATCAAAAAAAAAAAAAGTTTAAACATCAACGGAAGATTGAAAAATCCCAATGTCGTAGGCATCTCAAGAAACCCCTACACTACTGCCACCCACTCATATTATATTAAAATTAAAAAAGGAAAATCTATACAAGAGTGAAGGCCAAGCTAAAACCCTAAAAAATAAACTGAAAGCAAGATAAAAACGAAAAGAAGAAAGAAAATAACATGGCCCTAAAGAAAAAGGAGTTGTTCAACCACCCTTTGTTTATGGAAGGGGACTTGTAGATCGGGTGTGATATGTTGCCTTGCTGATTTTCTTTTTATGACTTTTTGTAAGCCGTAAATGGTGCCTCAACATTTTTTCCTTGAATCAACATATGCTAAACAAGATCAATTTCCTTTTGTAGAATCCGGTCAATTGGCGATTCTGAATACCTACGCGTAATAACATTCATATATGTTTCTTGAGCTACCACCAAAGCATGTTGAATGAAATGAAGATCCTTCGTCATAACAAAACAACAGTGGGGAGTAACCACAACAACAAGGGTCGTTGTACCAGGTGAAACCATATTAGTGTTCGACTCTGATACGACATTAGTATGTTGATCTGCAAGTTCCAATCAAGGCAGATGTATGCACTATTGCATCAATGTCATTTGATAAAGGAAAGTGAAAATAGGTGCTTGACTTTGGGGGCTACTCAATACGAGCCTTTTGAGAGGAATTGGGCTTCTTCAATAATTCAATATGACTTTATATGCATTGCTACAATGATGGTTATGTAGGCGAGATATGTGTAACAACATCATCGGTATTAGAGACAACAAGTTATGGATTGGAGTCAACATGTTCATCATTAGTAATACCATGCACTTCAAATGCTTTGGAGGACCCAACACCATTTCTATTTTGGTTTTCAACATATTTTTGGGTAGGACATGTTGCGAAAGAGGCATGATTTTTACCACGATCAATTTTTGCCACAACCTACTTAAGATGCAGCTAGCGATAAGCCTAACATCTTGATCAATCATTTAACATTGTGAATAATAATAAGGGAGCCATTCATAAACAACTTCTAACTATAAAGTAAATCCCTCGCGCTCAACCATAATTTTATCAAATTAATGTCGTGAAAAATTAATTCACCTCAAACACGAGCATAATAACCAATTTTTTTTGTAGCAATATCAATAATCAAAGATGTACCTGCTAGCAATTTTCTAGGAGAGTGTGATTGTGGTAATAATCCTGAGGTAATTCCATCATTTTGATTCAATACCTCGACATGAGTTTGTGTTTGAGAATGTGTATGAAATTCCGGCGCACTAGTTATCTAATGTTTTATACGATGTTTCAACACCAGACACAAATAGAATGTTGAGGTTAATGTTTAAACATTGAGCTTGCAGAAAACCAACACAACAAGGAAAATATAAAGGACAAAAAAGTAAATGGCACAGTTGGTTTGTTAACCCAGTTCGGTGACAAACACACTTACTCTGGGGTCTACCAAGTCAGGAAGGAAATCCACTAGTGTAGTCCTAGTTCTAAGTTCTCAGCAAACTCCAAGTTTACAACTTATCACCTAGAACCTACACATATTGACTTCAACCTAGGAACTCTTAGATCTGAGATCCCATCTCACTTCCACTTAATCACACACCCTGTGATTTCACGATTACAAACAAAAAGTTGAAGACACCTTCAAACACAAACTAACTTCGTACTTCAAAGCTTAGGAGCAGTATACAAACTTATAACTCAATAAAACACAGTCCTAAACCTGCATTAGGTGATACAAGAATGGCTCACAATCAATACGACTTAAAACCCTAAAACTCTATTTCTCAATGACGGCTTCGATCATGAATTAGGTTTTGCGTCTTTGTATAAATACTCTGAAGCAATACGGGCTGAATAAACTTGTTGTGCTTCAGAAAACACTACAGATCCAAGAGATGACCCACTTCACAAGAATCAGGAACAAAATCAAAGTTTCCTAAAATGTCGGAACATCTTTAGGAACAACAAATGCACATCCAAAGTTTCTGAAATTGTTGACCCAACTTTAGGAAATAAACACACAGCTGATTCTGGACAAAAAGCACGCGTCTTGGTCAACAAGTAAAAAGGTGTGGAAAACCCATTTGGGGTTGGCCTATTGGTTGGCTTGGGATCTTGGAGTTTGCTCCTCTAAAGGTCTCAGGTTCGATTCCCTCTGGTGTCAATTTCGGTGGGCTAAGTCTATACAGAACTTGCTCTGCTTTGAATGGGACCCCCACAAGTGGGCGGTGGGATTGGTCCTCTCGGATTAGTCGATTCTTAGATCGGATACCGAGTTTTCAAAAAAAAGAAGTAAAAAGGCGTGGATTTCTTAAATAGATAAAGCGCGCGTTAAACATGGCACATAATCAGGGCACACTGAACCGTGCCAACATGTTGAAACATAGTGTCCAACATCTTGCTTGAATATTTGTTTTAGCAATAATGAGATCAATATACAAATATCCAACCGTGTATTAAAATCCTTCGTCCACTTTGAGAGTTGAACCAACTCTAATGTCATATCAATAGTGCCTTGTGACCAAACCAACGTGATGTCCTCTAGACCTCCACGAAACCGAAGGTGAGCTCGAATAACCCACTTTCTAGGGAAATCTAACTTCAAGGACACTCTTTAAAGAATATGTTTCACGACACTCTTTAATAATTTTAAAATAAGAAATAATTTCATTAAAAAATCAAATATTTTGAGTTGATTATACTTTAAATGGTATGTAGGGACATTTTTTCTTTTTGAGGGAAAGGTATGTAGGGACATGTGTTAACACTTTCTTTGATTTATTTAAAAGAAAATTCTACGGTGAAGTTAGGAAAATGACTTTTTTAGTAAAGTTAACACTATAACATCAAAAATGTAATGAGTAACACCCCACTGTTTGTACAATGTCATCAAAAATTCAGTCTTCATAGTATCATCAATTCATCAGATTAATAAGACTACACTTAATCTAATTTTATGCTACCTTGTTATAAACGTAATACCCTACAAAGTGTAACACTTAAGACTATCACATAATATCATCAACTTTGTTTGCATGTTAAAGATTCCAACGATAAAATAGTACTGTAAGTTCAAGATGTTGCAAACATTACTAGATGAATTACTATTGATCATTAATCAGTAATCAACAATTTAAAAATGAATCAAACATTAAGGTTAAAATTAACTTTTTCAAAAAAGTCAGTTTCTTAACTGCACCGTAGAAGCTCCCTTATTTAAAAGGATAAAATAGTTAGAAGAGAAAATGTTGCCACGACACGTATCCGTTATCTCACAACTGTCGTGCTACAGTAAAGAAGGGTTCATTATTCTTTTTCTATATTCAATCAGTGTGGTTTTCAGGTAAGAATCAATGACCGTTAAGCCAATTAAAATAACGCAAATGTTAACTTAAGTCTTCAAGGACACATGTCAAATAATTTATTATAGAAATACACGTATTAAAAGTTGTATAATCAACTCCTTAAAAATTAAATTATCATATTTTTCAATGAAAAGTTGTTCATGTTGAGTTCCTTAATATGTGCCTTCAGGATATAATCTAACATAACTCTTAAAATAATAATATTTTGACATCAAAATTTTAAGGTAAAATCATACAGTAAATGTTTCTAAGTCATTGTTTGTAAGTCATAAAAAGTTAAAAATAATAGAGATAAAAGACAACCATATACATAGGGTCAATATGTATATTGATGATTAAATGACAGAAGTCATTAAAAAATCATGGCCCATTTTTTTGCATTTATATAGATGTCACTACTTCATCTTTGGACATCACAATTTGCAGCCATGGGAGCTATAGGTCCTTCCCTTCTCTATCTTTTTTCTCTAGCTACCCTTTTGGCTGTTGTCACTGGAACTGCAACACAAAACGTGCATCCAAGTCACTATGCTGCTTCATTCAACAGGACCCATTTTCCTTCTGATTTTCTCTTTGGAATTGGTTCTTCTGCTTACCAGGTTCATACCACCACATAGTATATTTTTTCTATTACATGGACCACCACATAGCTAGAATTAGCAACATTATATTCCACACTACAGACTTCCTTTTTAATTTGTTTGTCATGTTAATACATATTCCAACATAAGGGCCAGTTTATTTGCAATGTTTGCTATTATTATTTGAACTTAGATCCTGTTCCTGGTGAGATCTAACATTTTTGGAAATTTTGAAAATGACAAATTATTCTTTCTTGTATGGATGTTCTATTTTTTTTAATAATTTAAAATGAACACAAATTTTTAAAAAATAAATATTAAAAAATATATTTAGAAAGCAAATGACCTTAATTTTCCTACATATCATGCAAGGCTTGAATTGCTGTTACAGTCATAGTTGCAATTTTAATCTTGGCCATATTGCACTTGTTGATGTTACTGAATATATTGCAATCTTTGATGTTTGGATTAAGAAGGTAAATGGAATATATTAAAAAATGATTAGAACCATTCATGCAAATGGTGTGTTTTTCCTTAAAAAAATAAAAAATGCTAAAGGTATGTTTTAAATGGACTCAACAAAGTCAAAGTAAATACATGTGCATGTCGGATTAGACTACAAAAAAAAATTAAAATCCAAAAAAGAAGTTGGTTTTTGAGCCTTCAACCACCATCAAGAATGAAGCTTCGATTATATCAAAGAAATGATCAAGAAACAATTATTTGTTGAAAAAATACGACAGTTTTGTTCATTCCAAATGACCAAGACCCAAGATCTTGATGTTATGTGTATCCTGCTGGAGAAAAAGTAAGCATGAATCATTTACCTTTTCTTTTTGTTGTGCTAATTTTTCAGGCAGAAGGAGCTTCAGATATAGATGGGAGGGGACCAAGTATATGGGACACATTCACTAAACAAAATCCAGGTTACTCTATTTATTTATCATTTTTTTGGTAAAATTTATTTATTTCTATCTAAATAGTTTACCGGTGAAACTCATACATAGTAAGTGTACTCATGGCCGTTCTTTCGGGACTGCAAAAAGCTCAAAAGAGTTGTGCCTCCTAAAATGATGAGTCTCAAGAAAAAAATTATTGCTCAATATCCCCACACCTATCAAAAAGAAAAGTAAACATCTTTCATGTTTCAATTTCTAAGTAAAAAATCACGTTCCATGTTTCTATTTCTAAGTAAAAAAACACGTCTTTAGTAAAAATAATTACTAATTTTGATTTCGTGGCTAATAATCATTATACGAGTGTTATTTTTCATTTAAATAGAACATTAATCTTTTAAAAAAATTGTGGTTTTTTATTAGGAGCCTATTTTTACTATGAAACCCGAGCATCTAATTTCATAGAAACGGTCCTGAGTGTACTAAATAATGTGAGATTGTATGTTTGAACTTGCGATCTTGCATTGTATCAAATGTCTACGTAACTTTTTTCTATTTGGGTTGTATTATGAGACAATTTTTGTTGGTACAATATTTATGACACAAATTTATCGATCTACTTTTAAAATTTTTGAGCTCATACACGACCTTATTAAAAAGAATTAAATTTCTCTCTATCTTGGTTGAGCAGGTAAGATTTGGGACCATAGCACTGGCAATGTTGGAGCTGGTTTTTATCATCGATACAAGGTACACAGTTGCTGAAAAGCTTAATAATTTGTCTTGTTCTTTTGAAAAAAAAAAATAAATAATAAATATATTGAAGGAAAGAGTTAAACATAAACTTCAATTATTTTGTAGGAAGACATCAAGGTGGTGAAAGAAATTGGGTTGGACTCATTCAGATTCTCCATCTCCTGGTCAAGAATATTCCCAAGTAAGATAACAGATATATACACACTCCGATTACTACTATGAGCAAAATTTAACATTTTAGATTTATTTAATAAATGATGTATGTGGTTTATTTTAAAGACCATATACATAATTTATTAAATAAATCTAAAATGTCAAATTTTGTTTATAATAGTGATAAGATGGTGTAATTTATTTAAGGGAAAGTAAAAAAAACAAAGATATAATTGACAATTCATAATTCTTGTAAAAAAAACAAAAATTGACTATTCCCAGTTTAAAGTTAAATTTTACATATTTTGTACCAAAAAATAAAATTGTCCTTAAATCTCTTGTCACTAAGTGACAGACGAATTTAGAGACGAATTTCATTATTTTTCTTATCATAATTTTTTTTTAATATGCTTTATATGATTTTAAGTGTGTAATGATATCATATGCAGAGGGCAAGGGGGCAGTTAATCCCTTAGGAGTTAAATTCTATAACAATCTCATTAATGAGATCCATGCAAATGGTAAAAACCTCTTATATAATTACTAATTAATTTAACCTTTTTCAATAATTCATTTATTAATTAATTCTTTAATTCTCCTTGAGAACTCATTTTTTGGCTTACATGGTGGCAGGCTTAATACCCTTTGTAACTCTCTTTCATTGGGATCTCCCACAAGCTCTTGAAGATGAATATAAGGGATTTCTAAATAAAAATATAGCGTAAGTGAGGTGTCCAAGGATCGAACCCCGACCCTATATATTATAATGCATCGTCTATACTACCTGAATTATGCTCACGAGGACAAGTTAATATATAAACTTATTCTTAATTTAATGAATAAAACAGGAAGGATTTTGCAGCCTATGCTGACTTTTGTTTCAAGACATTTGGAGATAGGGTTAAGCATTGGGTGACACTTAATGAACCTTATTCATACACAATCAATGGATATAATGGTGGTACTTTTGCACCTGGTAGATGTTCTAAATATGTTGGAAATTGTGATACTGGTGACTCAAGTACAGAGCCCTACATTGTTGCTCATAACTTGATACTTTCACATGCTGCTGCAGTCAGAGTATACAAGAGAAAATATCAGGTAGAGTAATTGGTTTCAAAATGTGTAAATATTGCACAAACAAATAAGGTCCAATGATATTTCCTCTGATTACATTTATAAGTAATTTTTTAACTTTTTAAATTCATCAAAAAACTGATGTATCATGATTATATTATGGTTCATATATATAATTTATTTAATGAATTTATAAAAGTAAAAGTTGTTTATAAATGTGACAAAAAAATATTAAAATATTCATATAGACAATCAAATTAAATCATGTTAGTCAAAATTCATATAGTCATTCAAATTACAAGACCTAGTCTAATTTCTTGCCTAGTTAAGATGATATTTGAAATATTAATCTCAGCCACATTGCAATAATTAATTATTGTTTACGATCAATCATTATCAATTATAGTTGATGTGGTCCATGCACAAGGATGGCACACATAAATTGAGAGAAAAAAGTTATTGTGGTCCTAATTTGTAGTAGTGAAAATATCAAAAACCTTGATGTGACCAACTAATATTATTAGATTTGTTACCATTTCTGTTTTATACTACAATTGATGAAAATGATAAAAATTAGCAAATTTCTTATGTTAATTATGCAATTGATGAAATTTTGTTTCATGTCATAGGCTCATCAAAAAGGAAAAATTGGAGTGACCTTAGTGACTCACTTTTTTGAACCATATTCCAATAGTGTTGCTGATAAAAAGGCTGCAGGTCGAGCACTTGACTTCTTTTTTGGATGGTATGTATCTTCAAATTAAGAAAGTATGAAAATTGATTTTTTTTTTTTTCATATAAAAAATCTACTTGAGTTGGTCTGGTGACGTTAGTTTGAGACTCACTTTACTCTACTTTTAAACGAGGTCCTATCAAGTGGGCGGTAGAATTAAATCCCTCAGATTAGTCGGTCATTGGATCGATACTAAGTTTTTATTTTATTTTATATAAAATGACACAAATAAGTAATGATCATTATACAACTATCTTATGAGAAATTTGGATTCCATTACAAAGTTAATTTCTTGCCATGAAACTAACTACACATGGAAAATTGAAATTGTATTTTGAGTACTTGTTTATAGGATAAATTTTATTTGTTACAAAATATGATTGAACACATTAATTTTTTTTCCAGGTTTGCTCATCCCATTACATATGGTCACTATCCCCAATCTATGATATCTTTGTTGGGTAAAAGACTCCCCAAATTCACAAAACTAGAATCTGTAATTATCAAAGATTCCTATGATTTTCTTGGTGTGAATTATTACTCCACATATTATGCACAAAGCAGTGCACCAAACCATGTCAACATGTCTTACAACACTGATATGCAAGCAAATGTCTCTCGTAAGTATTTATGGAAAATCTAAAATATGTCACTAAAGGTTTTCTATTGCATTTTCACATTGAACTAACAACACAACCATTGCAATTTTCACTTGATCGCAGCATCGAAGAATGGTGTATCTATTGGTCCCTCGGTATGATTTTTTTTCCTTGTGATTTCGTTGTTTGTTTTTTGTTGCTTCTCCGATTCACACCATATATCGATAATTTAAATTGCAGTTGCAGTTACGTTGTGATTCTCAATATCATAAGAAATCGCAGACAAATGTGACCTATGAAGCCACAATAACTATATTGTAATCTCTAATTTAAAATCAATCCATAATTATAATATTTTGTATAGACATTAATAAAAGTGTAAACAATATCATACAATGTTTTGGGTTTTTTCTTACCTAAGGTAATCAAGGAAAACTTTGTGGTTGTGCAGACTGATTTGAACTGGCTCTATGTCTATCCAAAGGGAATTCATGATCTTGTTTCACACATAAAAACTGTATACAAGAATCCACCAATGTACATTACTGAAAATGGTAAATATATAGTAACATTTTAGATTTATATATTATTTATTTATTTATTTTATTAGTCAATAGAAGCTGGTGTTGTTCTGTTAATTAGATTATTATTTTGTTTTATGAATATTTTTCAGGCATTGCTACATCAAGGAATGACTCAATTCCAGTCAATGTTGCTCGTAAAGATGGTATTAGGATTAAATACCATCATGACCATCTCTACTACCTCCTTGAAGGAATAAAGTATGAGTGAAACAATTTCTTTTTACTTCAACAAAATATTTAATCAAGAGTTACTAGATTTATGCCTTTGTCTAAATATATTATACTATATTACTATATTATATTATTTTATAAAATATTACAACAAATATTCACTTGGTTGAATTTCCTATAAACTCTTTAATTAAACAATTATAATAATTCGGTCAGTTTAGATTAACTTATTTGAGCTTATCTATTGACATATGCTTTGTTAGTCTATTTAAAAGAACTTATAAAAAAATAACTTAGGAAAATTTTCATAAGCTTGTCAATGTATTTCCACATGCTCTTCAATATAGTTTACGTAACCATCAATTTCAGTGGCTAAAATTCACCTTTTTCAAAATGAATAAGTAGGGTGTGCCGGGTTTGAACTTCAGTCCTTACATATAATAATTCATGTCCCTATCAATTGAGTTTAACAATAAACTTACTTTATCTTTTGATATAAAAATAATTTATGCAAGCTTATACATAAACACTTACCATAATAGACGTTTGTGTTATAAACTACAAATAAGTTTATCGAAACAGGTACATTGTATAGCTCACAATGAAATGATTGAACATGGTAGCTAATGTTTTGTCCCTTTTGTTGCAGAGATGGTGCAAATGTGAAGGGCTACTATGCATGGTCATTTTCCGACAGCTATGAATGGGATGCAGGGTACACAGTACGATTTGGAATAATTTATGTGGATTTCGTTAACAAATTGAAAAGATATCCCAAGTACTCTGCTTTTTGGCTGCAAAAGTTCCTTCTCAAGGGATAATTCAAATTTGAAGTTCATTTGGCATGTCTAAGATTTTCCCATGTTGTTTTCCGAATTTCCAATGTCACCTTAGTATATTACTTGCATTCATGTGTTTTGAGATAATTGGTGATACCAATTATGTAATGCTTAATGGCATGCTGAAATGAGTAAGTTAATATCAATAAATAAATTGTTGGAATAAGTGATATCAAGGATCTATTCATTGCTTAATCATTTGGTTATATGAAGAATGTCTATGTGCTCATTTAGTTTCTGCCATAAAAAATTACAATGTTTATAATATCTTTAAAAAATTTAGGGAATTCAGAGGTTAAGATTTAGGATTTTGTTGCTTCTTAAAAAAAAAAAATTACGATTCAGTGGAAGGGGTTTTGCGATTGGATTTAAGAAATGAATGTGAGGTGTACTCATCGTTAGATTAGGCAAGTGTACTAAATCGTTTACCAAGTAATAAAATGTAAGTAGAGTATTGTATCCACATGGATTGTTGTTTCATCAAAACAATTCACATTACTTATTGGTTAACAAGATATAAAAAATAAAATAAAAGTTGAGGATAAGAGATCGCAATTTTTATCTATTTACAACAGAGCAAGTTACCTGTCTTGGTTGCAGAAACGTAAGCGGCGGTTAGGATTCCTCGAATCCCCTATTTATTTGTTGGAAATAAGTAGGCATAAGTAACGTTCATGCCGTGTTTATTTATCTTAAGTAGACTATATAAATGATGAGTCCGTTGGGACGTTCTAACCTAGTTGGTTCGTCAAGTTGCACCTGTTGATTGCACGATGATCTTTACATGCAGGGCCTTACTATCTCAGTTGATTTAGGTCTATCATCCAATGTTGAGTTGCACCTACTGGTCACACAGTGATCCTTACGTGTGGGGTCTTACTCTCTCAAAGGTAATTGAAACATAGACTTAACTTGACATTTCTAAATTTCCAAAGGCAATGAAGGCCAATGTTCCTAAAGGGTTTCCCGTCTATGAATCTTAGGTATCTCATAACACACTCTCCCTCTCGATAGTTCTACAAACGGGCAACCCTATCAGCGTCTACCTTACCAAGGGTCCAGGAGAATGGTTCTACTAGGTTCAATGTAATACCCATACTAAACGTATCTAGAAAGTTTAGCATGTGCATTATCTCTAATACTGGATACATTAAAATTTACAACATAAAAGCTACGAATGAATAATTTATACAACAACACACGTTCGTACAATCAACAATGCAACATAAACTCGTCCAAAGCATATAAAAATACATCCTTAAAGTCTATGACATCCGGCAGCGGGTACGAACGAGCACTTGCTGATTATCCATCCAGCTACAAGCTTGCTATATCATGCTGAAGCAACCTGCTGATCTGAAACAAATAAGGATTGGGATGAGACATAATGTCTCAGTGAGTCCTACCTAATCCTAGGCTATAGGTAACCTCGGGAAAACCTATGGTTACCACGTGTCTACAATACAACCTGACGGTTGATTATACGTGTGTGGGTCATGCTTGCCTAGACGGTCGTGCATACTAGATCCGTCGTAGGTTCTTCTTAACTTGTCATATAGGTCTTGTCGTATACCTATACGTGTCATGGCGGTCGAGGGAACCTAGGACCGCTAACTCAGGATACGCTAAACGCATCGAGCCCTAAACATAACATATTCATGACACGATCCTAAACCGGACGATCGGGGGGACCTAAGATCGTCGTCGGTATAACTTCATAGCTTGTCTTACTTACATAAACCTGTACATGTCTAACAACATGTCATAAACGTACGTGGTCATATTCATTCATTATGTTAGAGGTTAGCGTTGAACAAACATTATTATCTGAGTTCATTTTACGGAGTGTATCGGGTGGAGTAACCCCAAGTACAATCCCATACATAACCGATGAAAACCTATCTGAGGTACACCGGACTCCCTCAGTGACGTGCGGGCCCCCCTTGCGGAGCTTATCCCGTTCCCCTGGCGAGAACCTCTTGAGATCCCAACCTGGCGTGGATCACAAGAGAC
>Ga0315914_1003205_pt1 | contig 24918 bp, 27 predicted proteins | sample MpolenodulesMG_FD_203920 | JGI IMG/M metagenome (GOLD analysis project Ga0315914, IMG submission 203920) | Medicago polymorpha root nodule microbial communities from Los Angeles, California, United States - elongated nodules | ecosystem: Host-associated > Plants > Roots > Nodule | place: USA... | reverse complement strand
TGGTGGTCAGTTTATCTCATTTGGATGATTGGTTTGTGTCACTCGTCAGATTAAACTCATTTTTACGCACGTTTATAGGTTGCACCATTCAAAAGATTGCGAAAGGTGACATTCATCAACAGTGTTCCTAAGACAGCTTCAGGAAAAATTCTCAGAAGAGAGCTAATTGCAAAAGCACGATCCAAAATATAAGATAGAATGCAATTTCAAAGTGTATAGTAGAAAATAGAAGATATATTAAATTAAGTTCAAAATTACAAATGTGTTGTTATTGACTTCAAATTTGTGTTTTGGAGGAACAGAGAAATCGTGACACGATTTCATAAGCGTGTCACGATTTTGGTAATGCAGAGAGCATGTTTTCTGGATGTTCAATCGTGACACGATTTTGGGAAAACGTGACACGATTTTCAACTTGCTCAACACATTTTCAGGATAAGGTTGGTCGTACCGTGGGTCGTACGCATCAACCGTGTCACGATTTGGACAAACGTGACACGATTTTGACAGCTGAAGACTGCTATATAAGTGTTTCTTTGTAGATTTTGAAGGAGAGCTTGAAGTGAGAGAAACTTGGATTACAAAGGAGGTAACTTTACGGTTGAGTGTCTTTGTAGTGAGGTTCTCTTGGGTTGGGAAACATTGTAAACACATTGGGTAGTGAGATTTCACCATTGGAAGGTTCAAAAAGTTTCCTTTTGTTTTTTCTCTTAAGTTTCATTGTGAGTGTGGGTGACATGAAAATGGGTAGAAATTAGGTCTTGTTCTTTTGTGAGCTTTTAAGCTAATTTCTTGTAACTCATTCGTATCACTTTCATCTTAGTGGATTGGAGGGCTGCTCTCTCCCCCAGAGTAGGTCATATTGGACCGAACTGGGTTACCATCTTGGTGTGTTTGTTCCTTTCTTTCATTGCTTATCTTTAATGCTTTGATTATGCTTGTGGTGTTGCTCTACACTTAGATTTAGGTATGTTTTTGTTGTTGTTGCTTGGAGACACTTTATCTATTGATTACCACTTCCTTTTCTCCACACATCTTTGTTATTCATTGGTGTGATTTTGTCCGAGTTCACAACAAAATGAATACAAGACAACTTATTGTTTGATACAAGAAATGTCTCCAAGCATAAAAATTTACATCTATTATTGAATGGTAGAGATGTTTCTTTGTTGCCAACCTCAAAATAAGGCCAATATCATCCCTTAATCCCATCTGCACACTAAATAAATAATCAGAATTAGTCAAATTCTTAATGATAATTTGAAGGTAATTGCTGACGAGACCCGAATCAGAAGCCAAAAATTGCTGAAAAATTCAACCAAAACACGAATCGGAAGCCAGCATTGCTGAAAATTCAACCAAAACACGAATCGGAAGTCAGAATCCGATAGGCTTGTATACACAAAAAACACCTATTGGAAGTTATGTTCTAATAGGTTGAGAAATTTGAGGATCTGTACAACACCGTGTGATGAAGAACACTTAGTTTCTGGTGTAAGCTTTGACTCAAACGGCAAAGCAAGCTGTTTCCTCACACCTAATGGAAGTATCAGGTTGTCCCTGAATATTTGACATAAAACAAATTTATTTTTGGCACTTTTTCCAAGTTTCATAGAAGGAAAATGAATTCAAAATGGCACTTATCAAACTTGCTAAGCAAATGTGTAGCGAGGATCTCAAAGAAGGAAAGATCCTCCTAGTTCATCTCAGAAAAACCCTCAAACTTGAAGTTCTGCAATCAAGTTTTTCTACTTCTTCCTTACCTCATGAAAAAGTAGGGATCACCTCAATAAAGTAACCAAGAATTTCAAAGTGATTTAATACACTACATAAGTCAAATTTCATCTATTACATTCTACCATTCTTCTTAATCTACAAAGTTTCTCAAACAAAAGTACGATGCAAAATATATTTGATAGAAAAATGTCGATAGACGGAGTGTTATGTTTTAAACTTAAATGCAGTTTTGATCCCTCCTATTTCCCCAGTAGTTTTGGTCCTTTGTTTTTAAAAATCTCAAAGGTTTAGTCCTCCTTTGAATTTGGCCTCAATTTTTGGACCAAGACCGACTGCAGTCACACATCTATGAGTTATTGTTATTGGATTGTGTTTCTTGACCCTTAATTTGTTTTTATTAATAAAAAATGCAAGTTAGAGAGATAGAGAAAGGTGAATGTTTGGAATCCATTTCCTTTGTTGATTTGGCAATCATTTGAGTGACATGGATATGCAACTTATATATAGTGTGTAATTTTAGAAAAATGAAAGATGACATGGTTAAGTTGCATACTTGTGGGTTAAAAAGATAAATATACTTGTGTCATAATAGAGTACAACTTTGTTGATACTTCAATTTCCTGTACAACAAAATATGATGATAGGGATGTTTTTAATAAAAAGCTATTGCATCCTCAAATCATTACGAATGCATTGAAAATGAAAAGATCTCTTCTGTAAGAAAACACATGAATCACCGAGACACCCTACTTCTTTGCATCTTTCTTCAAGGCAAGGACATTCCCTATCGCAGGTCCCTTCACCAATGGAAAGATATTTATGGCCATCTGACTCTGAGAATGAAGATGAAAGGGTCGTAATATTGACATGACGTTAACAAGAACATGATTTGGCCATTAAGGACCAACAACCAAATAAAAAAAAACGGGAGGACAAAAACTATCCGTTTTATTTATGGACTAAAATCAAAATTCGGTATAATTTTTTGGAGAAAAAGTTATTTAACCTTACTATTAATCCATCAAGTTAGTCCGTCGATTTCTATCCAAATGAGAGTAATAACTCACTGACTATCTTGTTGGATTAAAAATAACTTAAGAGACTACTTCTTTTACTTTTATAGGCCAATAACTAAATTAGAGTAAAACTGATGGTTTAAAAAAAATGATTATTCACAAATAAAAATATCGATGCATAAAGCACCGTAGAGATGGGTGGTGGCCAAAGTTTTTTTTTTTTTTGAATAATAAATATAAGATAACCATCCAATACAACAATGGATGAGCGAAATGGGGTGAATCATTCCTAAATCCTTTCACTTCATTCTCATTTTCATTTTTCTATTAGCATGTCCTTACAAACATAATTCTTCTTGTCCTTGAAAGTGAAAATTAACTATTAGAGTCCATCGATTTTTATGAAGCCCATAGAAATTTAAATTATAGATTTTTCAATTTATTAACACCAAGTAAGCATTTTAAATCGCCGATTACTTGTTCTTTTCATTGGTATATTAACTTTATCTTGTTGTCGAGTTCTAGCGCGTGAAAGTTACAAAATACTTCAAGAGGACGAAAATTAATCTTTGGTGTCCGAAATCTCGTTGCATCATACAATTGTACAATTTGCAATTTGTTGACACTGATAGCCTAGGAGTGCGGCGATGGAAAGAAATTAGGTATGAGATTATTTCTTCATCTATATTTCAATTCAGTGTTTCAAATTGCCGATTGCATTATTTTTATATTGGTTTATGAACTTGAGCTTGTTGTTGTGTGCTAGGGCGTCAAAGCAAAGAATTATTCCAAGAGAAGGAAAATCAACCTTTGGGGGTCTAGGATCTCACGTCATCATACAATTTGTAATTTATTAACACTAAAACCCTAGGAGCACTGCAATGGTACGAAATTAGGTATGAGATAAGTCTATCTATATTTCAAGTTGGTGTTTTAAATCGTCAATTAAATATTTTTTTCTATTGGTTTATGAACTTGAGATTATTGTTGAGTGCTAGAGCATGGAAAAAAAATATTACAAGAGAAGGAAATTAAACTTTTGGGGTCCGAGATATCGCTGCATAATACAATTACACAATTTGCAATTTATGAACACCACAACCCTAGGAGCACGAGATTGTAAGAAATTGGGTATGAGATCATTTCTTTATCTATATTTCCAGTTAGTATTCTAAATCGTTGATTTCATGTGTTGATATATTGTTATGCAGCTCAATGATCATGAATTGGAAATTGTTGTTGAAACAGTCGCAAAAAGTTGTGAGAAGAAGAAGAAGAATAAGAAGGAATCAAACCTAAGAAGCGGGGAATCAAAGAGAGATACTTCATAGAGAAATGAGAGAAGGAGAAGATTGTTTAAGGTACTTTATATAAGCAAGTTTTTAAGGGTTTTGTTTTGACTAAATTTTGTGTCAAAGGGATGTAACGTCGAAATTTGAATTTCAAATTCCCGCTCAAAGTATATCATTAAATGCATTAGTGTAGTTTTAAGTTTTATATAAAAATATATAATTTTTTTAAGTGTAATAAAAATATATAAAGAGTCGTGCTAACTTGTGCCCTGAGGGTACAAGTTAAGAAGCTAAAAAATGAATTAATCAATAAATGCATAACTTAAAAAGATAATATTTAAAACTTTTAAAATTAAGGATACACAATTTTTAAGATTTTATTTTTACTTTTGATGTCTTATCTTGTACTTTAAGGGCGCAAGTTAGCATTTTCCTTATATACATTATTCATTTTCTATGATAAAAAGGTTTAGGTAAATTGAATTTTCGAGGCTCGTCAAGGTCAAGGCCCGTCAAGGACCAAACAAGTACTTATAGATCTTTCATCAAATAAATACTTGTGTCGATAGCAACTTACATTAACATAAATTAATATTTTTCAAGCATATAATATTAGCCCAACAAATTATTAACTTTTCAAAGGATTTAGTATTAGTGAGAGAAACTTCATCTTCTCTCTAAGTTATTTCTCTTTCACTAATCGAAAAAAAATTGATATATGTTAAAATCACTTATTTAGAATCAAAAAATGATCTAAAACCACCCATCATCGATTAGTGAAAGAGAAAAGAACTTAGAGAGAAGAAGAAGTTTCTCTCAGTAATACTAAATCCTTTGAAAAATTAATAATTTGTTGGGATAATATATATGCTTGAAAAATATTAATTTATGTTAATGTAAGTTGCTATCGACACGAGCATTTATTTGATGAGTGATTTGAAAGTACCTGTTTGGACCTTGATGGGCCTTGACCCTGACGAGCCTCCAAAAATCAATTTACCTAAACTTTTTTATCATAGAAAATGAATAATTTATATAAGAAAAATGTTAACTTGCGCCCTTAAGGTACAAGATAAGACATCAAAAGTAAAAATAAAATCTTAAAAATTGTGTATCCTTAATTTTAAAATTTTTAAATATTATCTTTTTAAATTATGCATTTATTGATTAATTCATTTTTTAGCTTCTTAACTTATGTCATGCACAAGTTAGCATGACTCTTTATATAATTTTTTATTACACTTAAAATTTTTTATATATTTTTATATAAAACTTAAAGCTACACTAATGCATTTAATGATATACTTTGAGCGGGAATTTGAAATTCAAATTTTGACTGTTACATCACTTTGAAACAAAAGTTAGTCAAAACAAAACCCTTTAAAAATTGATTGTATATAGTACCTTAAACAATCTTCTCCTTCTCTCATTTGCAATTTTCTCTCCCTCCCTTCTTTCATCTCCTGGTTCGACGGCGCCGGAAACAATGTTCGATAGGTTGCTGGATGTTGATTGTCATTATACAATGTCTTTGGACTGCAGGTAATTTAATTTTGGATTAATAGGTCTTTATCCCTGTAATATAGGTCATTTCTGGTTTTCCCCTTATAAAATCTTTATTTTGATTCACCCCCTGTAAAATATTTTCGTTTTGATTTACTAGGTTAAACAAAAACGAAAATTTTTAAAAAAATAAAATAAAATTGGTTTTTGCTCAAATGTCGTTGGATTTTACCCATGTTTAACTTATTATTTGTTTTTAATTTATTATTTGTTTCAAAGAAGTTAATTGAGAAAAAAGAGTCAACTTTGTTATGTTGTTATTGTTTATAAAAATTTGTATTTGTCGAGATCTAAATCAACAGAAAACACAGGAAACAAGTGCATGTTGTTCAACTGGAAATGAATGGGACCTAGGGTTTTTTAAATATGTGATTTTTTTGTTATTTCATTGTCTGATTCCAAATTTCATAACTAGTTTTTGTAAATTGTAGTACTGTGATTGATCCGGAGTGGGATGATTATGTTGGCATATTTGAACCTCTAGTTGTAATAGAAAACGCAATTGGAATTGAGGGTGAGAGTGAGGTTGATGGCCCAGAATTTGCATATTTTAATAAATTTCAAAACGGGGATCAACCCTTCAAGTTGGATTGGGTTGATATGGCTGATGGGAGGAATGTTTTGGTTAGTTATTAATTTCGATGTTATTTTTTGAAATTTAACACTGATTAGTTGTGAGGATGATAGAAAAAATTAATTTGTATTTGTATTTGTGAGTTTTGAATATTCAGGATATTCCTCATGATATTTTTGCTCAAAGTATGTATGTGAATCAAGTTCAAATTCAGCGTAGACACATCTCAGACACTTCTATGAGGTTTAAAGACGTGCCGAAGTAGTTATGATCAATGAAGAGGTTGAAGACATTAATTTTGATAACGTCATTTTTAACTTTTCAATATAGTAGATGGAAGAATCATGTGAAAATATGCCATATTTTGCTTAACTTTTTTGTAGTGTACCAAATTGCTCAGTTTAGATGTGCATATCTATTTTAGTTCTCAACTTAGATCTTTTATTGATAATCTTCGTATTTTATTTAATAATATATATATGTATGTATATGTATATATTTGTGTGTGTGTCAACGTGTCCGTGTCAGAGTCCATGCTTATAAGTTAGTTGTTCCAATCATTCGATGGATAACTTGACTGTTATTAGTTAGTTACAATTAGACTAGTTAGTTGTTCTTATCAGACTTTATATATAACAAACTTTACATCTAATAGGTAATGTAACAGGTTCAAATTCAAACTTCACCAGTTTTGAGTCATTAATAGAATCAGCATGAGAAGTAACACAATTACCAGAAAATGATGTGAAACAAAGAGATACAGCGGCTTTGCTGTACTCATTAGGAACAACAAGAGTGAGCAAGGGTGTGATACTCACCCACAAGAAAGTCATTGCGGCGACGTTAATGATTAACATGGACGATGATTTAGCAGGGGAATTAAACAACATGTTCATCTGCGTTTTACCGATGTTTCATGTGTTTGGATTGGCAGTTATAACATACGCGCAGCTAAGGAGACGAAGTACGGTGGTTTCAATGGGAAGGTTTTAGTTGGAGGGGTTTTTGAAGGTGATTGAGAAGTATAGAGTGACGAACTTGTGGGTTGTGCCACCGATGATTCTTGCTTTGGCGAAACAGAGTGTGGTTGGAAAATACGATGTTTCTTCGTTGAAGAGACAGTTTAATTCGCCGACATGATTCAAAATTAAGGAGTATAATAACCAAGGATTAGAGATTTGTCTTTTAATGAGGTTCATTAACCATTAAACCAATTACTTGGTTAGGGACTTACAGATTAATTAAAAATATGTATTACTAGATCTTAGACCAGTGTGATGCACAAGTCAATAATATGTGCAGACTACAATATTTCATTCAATTTGAGTCTTTGTTTATGTGCTAGACATTTTATGTTGATAGCCAAGTACATACTATTAGTTCCAAATCAAATATAATTATTTCATATTTCATATTTAAAATCAATGTTATATATTGAAAATAAAAACACAACTGCGTCTGGTTGCATAATGATACACATCCAATGGTAATAGCATAATGAAAAATGGATTTTTCTGTTTGCCCTTTTGATTTAAAGTTGTTTTGATGATGTTTGTTATACTAAGTATATTGCTGATGTATTATTATAATTGTTGTTTACATTTTCATGAGAGTTAGCTCATGTGTCTTTTGAATCGTATCAATTCTGTCCTTGGGCTCTCTTCTTGTTTGTTCATAAAATATGAATCGATTCATATGACCCCTCTGCCCTTGTGTTTAGCCTGTTTGATTCATATCAATGTTCTTTTAATTGAATCAATCTTCATATGAGGTTTAATGATTCTATTCAAATTCTTGCCTATGTAGTTTTGAATCGATTCAATCATTCATCTGGAAAACCATTGAATTGATTCATATGTTCATTGAATCGTATGAATCTTCGTAGCTTCAGATCACTTTGTTTTTGAGTCGTTGTTTTCTGTGCTAAATTTGCAGCTATCGCTCATATCTATATATACCTTCACACACATGCACATACACACTTTTTAATTATTGAAACATTTTGCAAATATGCTCTGAAATCTTCAAACAATCGCTCTTTACATCTTCTTCAGATTAAACAGTTTTTCTAAGATCTTTGTAAAGTTTGAGATCTAGATTGTTAGGGTGCTATATGAATTGTAGTTTTATTTTACTCAAGGGTATTGGTGGAATATCAAGGACCTAAAGAAAAGTAGGCAATTTTTAACTCCAAAGGTCTTGGGGGTTGTTTCTCAACTACACAATGATTCAAGGGGATCAAAGCTTCGGACATAGTAAAGATGAGTTCTCGGAGTAGAATTTCTAGGGATTGCATGGAAGCTTGAGAGTCGAAGATCTTGTGGGTGTCCAATTTTAAGAGGACTTGAAGATTGGATCTTGTGTGTTTTATTAGCATCAAAGATCAGGGGATGTAAGGAAGACTGTGATATAGGCATTTTCTATCACGAAGAGAGGACATACCCCTAGCAAGGATGAAAAGGGGAACCTCTCTAAATCTTTGTGTTCTTCTATTCCCTATCCTTTTAGATTTTCACATTATATTTGTATATGAATTTATTGTGTGAAGTTATCTTAATTTTATTGTGAACTCATTAGTTTACTTTAACCTAATCTCAATTACTTCAATTGAGATTCTTTCAAATCAATTATCTCACAATCAAAGTTGAAAATAAGCTTTAAGCAATTGATTCATTTACCTTGTGTTCATTAGTTGTTAGTTTGATTTGTCGTTAATAGGTTTGGTTTGAGATAGTTTAGTTTTGCAATTTGTATGTGTGTATTGATTTTTCTTTTTTTGAATGGAATATATATAAAGAAAAATCAATATATATAAAGAAAAAACGAAGTAGAGAGTACATAATATAAAAATTGAGCCAACAAACGATGTTCCAACAAACCACCACAAAGGGGAAGCACCTGGAACCCCACAGGTGAGGCTAGATGCACACCCAAAAAATAAAAATAGAAACCCCTAGAAGAGCAAAAAAACACCAAGAAAAAGAAGACACCAGGAAGTTGAGGGCAAGAGAAGCCGCGAACCCAACAAACACCTGCAGGCAAAAGAAAAACAACAAAAATAACCAAAAGGCCACCTCAGGAAGGAAGGGGAGATACAACCTCACCCGACCCCGTAACAACCCCAGGGAAACATAACCACCACAAAACCCTACCGATTCAAACACAGGACGGGTTGCACCTCCCACTCATAAAGAGAACAATAACTAGCAGGACACTTAACCAGGAACCACTTCCAAGCAAAGAGTTTAACTCTATCCACCACTGGCTCCTCTCGGAGTAAGCCACCAGAAAAGATAAGGTCATTCCGAGATGCCCAAATGGTCCAAATAACAGCATGCCAAACAAGAAGCAACCTTAACCTAATTCTCCTTCCCCCCTCCAAAACATGTAAAGGCCTGGAATTGTTGGGCTAACCCTAGTGGCATCACAAACTCCCAACCCAACCACCTAGACATCTGGAAGAAAGTAAGGCTGGAAAGAAACAAATGCATCGCGGACTCGGACGACCTGTCACAGAAAACACACCCCACGCCATCTGTATGAAGCGGCACACCCTGCCTAATAAGATTACTCCGCGTAGGGATCCTATCGAGGAGAAGCTGCCACGAGAAGACAATAACTTTAGACGGAGCCCAGGACTTTGAAACCCTAGCAACCGCCTACAACACATCCTCCCCAGCGGTACCCATAGTCGGAATACCCTTAATAAGATTAGAGTAGGTCGACTTCACAGAATACTGACCATCAGGACTGTGGGTCCAAGACCAAACATCTTCCCTGACAACCCGCGAACGCCTAGTCGCGACCACGAGAAGATTAGCCAGCAGACCCGCTTCCCAAACAAAAAGAGGTCTCCTCTAGTTAAGATCCCAAACCCAAACCCCCCTCCCAATGACCAAGATCCCCCACCTTCCCATCCACATGGAGAGATAGATGAAAAAGCCGCCTAAACCTGACTCAAAGGATAGTGGGCCCACACCACTGGTCATCAGAGAGTCTAAAGAGCCTCAGAAGTTGGGGTTAATTAGAGTCTAAAGACGGGAAACTTGAGTTAGGTAAAAGTTGTTATTCTCAAGACATATCATTGTAGAAGGAATATACGTCTGGAGTAACGGCTATTTCAGAGGAATTAAAAGGCATTGGATGCTTATCCACTGAAGAGCGCAGGAAAAGGACATAGTACAATTGTACAACCACTACTGCACTACTCCACTCTTCATGTCTGCAATAGTACAAGGCTACAACTGTGACTACGTTGGTTAGTCTCTATTCAGGGAATGAACTTGAAATTGTTCCCTCATAGGACAATAACCAAATCAAGCAACAAATCATTGGTAATTATCAAGCTTCAACAACGACTATTTTGATGTCTGGGCAATCAACAACGTCTCTTTACACCTCTATATAAAGGAGTGAAGAGTTGAAGATTGTAAGAGACTCACAACAATTTTACAAGTGCCAAAACTCTGCTGAAATTGTTTTCACATCAAGTTCACTTAGAATTTCTTAACAACTTTCATATCCTAGAAATTCTAGAGTCTGTATCTGATTTGTATTTATGAACACCACTAATTGTATATCAAGTGTTCAACCTCAAACATTTTTCAGTGTAATTGTGTTTGTTTAGAAGTCTCTTGCTTTTGTGCTTGAGCATAGGAAGTCTCTTGCGTGTGTGCTTGAGCATAGGAAACCTCTTGTTTTTATGCTTGAGTAGTTTGAAGTCTCTTGCTTTTGTGCTTGAGCAATTGTAATCATATATTGATTTTAGTGAACTCTCCTTGAAAGTGAAAGGGGGACAAGACTACTTCCGGATTGTGGAAGGAACTTGTATAATTGCTTTGTGTCTTTCTCTTCTCTCTCTCTCTCTCTCTCTCTCTCTCTACATTATCCGCTGCATAAGACTATGAACTCTATCAGACTCTGAACATTGGACTTAGTTTTAAAAAGAAGAAAAAGCTAACACAATTCAACCCCCCCTTCTTGTTTTTTTCTCACCTTCAAAATGGACATGCATGACGGTGCTCTCCATATGGTGCCATGATAACACCTGCCAGATCCAACTGATCCAGATGCCCTATTTACTCGTTTGATGTAGGAAAACCCACTTGTGGTACAAAAAGCATGGCGCGTGGATGTTGACGTTCCCGATATCCAGCTCACACATCCTTGTTCATATACCCCTGAAGTGTTGATACACTCAAGTTTGCAACAAAGACAACCACATATAAATATAGAAACAATCAACAGTTACAAATGAGAAAACAAACATAATTATTTATTTATACCTTCAACAAAGTCAAGTATCCTGATAGATGTTTGGTGTTGTAATGGGAAGCATTGTTAAGCTCCTTATACAAGTGTGAAAGTGCAGCAAAGACAACCACATATAAATATAGAAACAATCAACACTTACAGATGAGAAAACAAACATAATTATTTATTTATACCTTCAAAAAAGTCAAGTATCATGATAGATGCTTGGTGTTGTAATGGGAAGCATTGTTAAGCTCTATATACAAGTGTGAAAGTGCAGCAACTCCCCATGAATAACCATAAACAAGCTCCAGGTCTGTGAAGTACTTTAGATAGGAAACATCCACATAGTAGGCGCTCTTGTCAGTGAATAACGTGATCCTCACCAAGTACAACAAATATATGTGGATAGCCTGCGCCCAGAACTTCTACACCTTCTCCATATCACCTTCATTATCAGTCTCCAACTACTGCTTAAAAATCTTCCTCAAGTAGCAAAATTGTGCATGTGTACCTCTGGTGTCAGTCACCTCCTCAATAGCATCTCCCGGGTCAGCCCCCAAATGTTGAATCATCATCTCCACGGCCTCGTCCCTTGTCATACCCTCGTGGGCCAAAAGCATGCTATCAATGGGAGATGCAGCAAACATGACATGTCATCAAGTGTCACTGTCATCTCCCCAAATGAAAGATGGATGCTCGAAGTCTTCTCGTTCCACCTCTTTGCAAATGCAGAACACAGGCCATGGTCAACTCGGCTGTAACTGATATCCTAAAGCCTAGAAAGACCGGTGACACTCAGTCTCTCACGCCACCACTGTGCTTTCATGATAACCTTGTTCTCGTCATCATGTATCGCACCAATCTTCTTCTTGTTGTTGAGGTATTTTAAATTGTCTCGCCACTGCAAAAATTAAAAACAAAAGATGGACATCAGTTTCACAATAATCAGAAAAAATACATTACAAAAATTAACAACAGTTTACAATCATTAAAGTATCATATTCATAGGTACCTCGCCATCAGTCTCTTCCCTCGCCACATGAACATGGTACCTTGTCAACACAGTAGTGTCGTGTATGCCACCATGATAGTCATCTAGCACCTCAGGCTCTAGCTCAGACACACGCTTTCGTCACCGTCCCTGTTGCTGCTGTTGGCCATCATCATCACCCACATCCTCCTCAGCCTCATCATTATCCTCCAACTGATGCTCCATGTCCATCTGATCGTGCTCTGGCTCAACTTGAGGTTGAGGCTCGTCGTTAGTATCAGCACGATGTTCCCTGCCACCCCTACGCCTGGGAACTCTACCATCCGACTCCATCTTATGCTGATGTTCTCTCCTAACTCAAGCATGCATAACTAAGTTCTCACCCCTTTTGCGATCAACATGACCCATACCTGTAACATGCATAATAGGGTAACACACAATCAACATAAAATACACAAAACAAGAAAAATAAAAATAACACTGGTACAATTGGGATTTTAAAATCCGAACTGCAACAATACATTTTGGATTATAAAATCCGAACAGCTTCAGTGTACAGAAAAAAATATTGAACTAATTAACTGGCATGCATAAGGAATTAGTACTAACCTTCACTTTCATGTTTGTTAAATCTTCGAATGTGATGACTTTGAGCAAAAAAACTCCAACTTTTGACAAATTTGTGTGGTTCGGATTTTGGGATAAGGGAGAGAGAGAAAGTGAAAATGTGAAAACGTAAAATTGTAACTTTGGGGAGGGAGATTTTTCTTATATATCGAAAACGTCCGGATTATATAATCCGAACTAGCTTCCGTATTATTTCGAATTTATAATCAGAAGGGCATTTTTCGTCTTTTTTGCAGGGCGCGTGAGAATGGCATAGGGTGAGAAAAGTAATAGTCTTTTTTCTCTATCCCAATTTTCATGTCTCTTTTCTCCTTCTGGAATACATTTTTTTCTATGTTTAATTTGATTTTTTGAATTCTTTATTAATTCATGAATTACATTTTTTAATGTGAGATCCATACATGATTGTTTGTTAAAATTTTCATATTTTTCTACTTTAAGATAATATTTAATGTCATGGTGGTAAATTTTAAAATGATTTTAAAACAAGCTCAATTTTAAATAATTTTAAAGGTGACATTATATTTTGATGGTCGTTAATGCAAACCTAATTTACTTTGTTGTGAAAAAAAACATTATTTTGATGGTCGTTAATGCAAACCTAATTTACTTTGTTGTGCAAAAAAAAACATGTGCAAGTATACATGGTCAAAACAATAAGACCGTTATCATGACGGTTTTCTAAGCCACCTTCAATATTATTTAAATTTAATACTATAACAATTTATATTATTTTAAGGTATCACAGTCTGAACCTCTTAATAAACAACCATGTAGGGATTTCACATTAAAAGAATTATTTTTATGATTTAGAAAACATTTTAAGAATCAAATTAATCATACAAAAAATGGTTTCTAGAAGCATCAAACAGATTTGTAAGTTGGTGAATAAGAAAAGAAATACAATGAATGTTTAGCTAATGCTTACTCACCAGAAAATGTTGACCTGTGTGAAAACATTCATTGTTAGTGTTTGCCTTTTTAGGTGTGTCGTAGAGGTATCCAATTCACCTAGAGAGTTAGTTTACTGTTTATGTTCTCGGGTTAGAATTTATTATAAATAAGACCTCTACTCCCCCAATTAGAAGCACAGTTTCAAAGTTAAAACCAATTATTTATGTTGATGCACTCAAGTATAATTTCATAGCCTTGTCTTTGTTTTTTAGGTACTTTTTGTTTGGTTTTTTAATTTTTTGTTTAAATTATTTTAATTTAGCTTGATTTGGCTTGTTTTTCTGTGTTTGATTGAGTTTTTAATGTGTGGTTTGATTAAATGGTTCATATTAGTTTTTTTTATTCTTGATGTTTGAATTGAGTTTTTATTTTTCATTAATTAAAAATATACTTAATTTTGGGGGAAATGTTGTGGTTTGGCTATACAATTTCTTTGGATTCATCCTTTGAGATTCTTCTTGTGGGTTTAATCATATGCCATTTGTCTTTATTACCTTTATTTAAACAATTTTGGTTTGTAGGATGAGTAAGGAAAAACATAGGATGTGTAGGGAAAATATGTTAGTGTTCCTGCGAACACCCAAAGAAGACCGAGATACCAAAATATAGCTATTTTCATGCTTTTAGATGCCATAAGAAACAGGGTTTCTCCCAATATCATGTTTCAAATCAATGACCATTATGCAGAATTAATGGTATGTAAATTAGCTCCAATTGATTCATTTGTCTTAAATGATGAAATATTTTTAATGTAACATGTTGTATTTATGTAATTCAATAAGATTTCCCGTGATTATTTTCTGGGGAAGCTAAGGTTGATTATTAGAAACAATATATTGAGATTTGCAATTACTAATATATTTTTTTTTGAAGGAAAAGAATATTAGTAATTGCAGATCTTAGTTTATTTATTCTAAATAATGGGTTGTCCCGGAGTTACATAATTCGCCGACATGATTCAAGATTAGGGAGTCTAATAACCCAAAAGTAGGGATTTTGTAGAATAATATTTGATTTTATTTATTTTGAAAGTGAAATATGATTTGATTTTGTAAATAATAAATAAAAATATGATAATATGAATATTAGGTGGAGGGTTACGAGTAAAATTGGTTGAACTGTCGGTATTCCATCAACATTGATCAAGTGCTTACTAATGAAAGTTTAACTTAAATACCTAACTAGACAAATATAAAATTGTTCAAAAATTGGGTTTTTTTTATTATTTTTAGTTTGAATTATTGTAATTTAGTTTGTTTTTGGCGTGTTTTTTTTTTCTCTGTTTGATTGAGTTTTAAATTGGTATTTTAGATTAAATGGATCAAGTTAGTTTTTTTTTATTCTTGGTGTTTTAATTAAGTTTTTTGTAAAAGCACAATCCAAAATATAAGATATTACAAGTTTTTTGTTAATATTTGTGAACTTCAAAATAAGGCCAATCTCTTTCTCTAAACCCATCATAATTATTTCCACATGCCTAAGCAACTAAATAAATCAGAATTGATCAATTAATCTAAAATGATCATGAACAATCTTTATATCTAATCCAAAGGTGCATTTGCAAACAATACCTACATAACCCTAAACCTACCTTATTTGGCGCTAAACATCATTTTGCTTCACCTAACCACATTTAATGTCCTTCTACTTGCAAACTCATGTTTAAAATTCAAAATTTCCCCCCAAAATAACCCACTAACAAAAGAAGCTTATGGCCATTACATCTTCCAACCACACTCATTAAAGGTTGTAGTTCCAACGCATGCAAATCTTGATATCCTCAAGATCATCTCCCTATTTAACCATCTCCCCTCATATACATTTTCATCACCCACCTATTTGTTCTTACGTGAAACAGAACATGGCTCACAACGATGTTCCAACTCTCCACGCATACCACAGCATCACTGGTATTTCAAACACCTCCATCACAATACTTATCTTTATAGCGAGTTTCATTGACAAATATTATTATTTTCATGGCTACTAACTTGCGTTTTCATGTGGCAGCACCACTAAATCCCAAACCTGTAGGTCAGCTAGAGAGAATTGTCAATGAGTTGCGGGTGAAGTATAGGACATACTCGGTTCCTTTTGACCATGAACAAGTTAGTTTAGTTGTCAGCTTGACTCATTTCGCTCGATATTTTGATTGGTTGTCGTTTGTTAACTACTTATTTATCGTTGTAGGGCACGGTTATGCTTCCAAGCCTGTTTGCACATGACTTTGGTGACCAGATCGACTGGTATGCAACTTTGGTGGATATCATAACGAGTTTGAGATTTTGGTTCAGAGAAACAACTATGGCATCTTCTTGACCAAAGGCTGGCGTGCTCTTCGCGACTTTTATAACATAAAACTTGGTTCTTGGGTAACATTGGTTTTTGTAGGGTCAGGGAAGTTCAACATCTGTATCAAGATAGGTGGGGCACCAAAGTGAGATATCCTTCATTTAGTCCTCCTATGAAATTTCGACTCGACAAAAATGTGGTGCCTGTTCATTTGTTCAATGATGTTCCAAGGCCTTTTACTCATAATGAGTTTAACTTTCAAGTGACATACGAGAAAACACTTTCTGCAGCTGAACTTGAGACTGGATATTTGGTAGGTTGTCCATTACGTCTGTTTGCTAATTGCTTTTTAGTTAGTCATATTTGTACTCATTGTTTGAACATTGTAAATTAAGGTGATATATCCCATGGGATTCTCTCAGCTTGCTTTAGACAAAAGGTCCACTTTGTTGAAGTTGGTAGATGAGTGCGACAATATCTGGGCTTGCACACTACAGTACGTGCATGGACGTGATGCACACTTCAGGGTTGGGGGTGGTTGGAATCGAATGGTGAAGGCTCGAGGACTTGGCGACGGTGTGCATATTATTGTGGGTGCTCCTTATGTTGGAAGGAATGAGAAGTTGTTCTTTAGTGTTGTTATGTACTAAGATGATGTCTTAAGATGCCACAGTATGAAAGTCGTATTTTGTCTCATCACAGACTTCTATTGTTTTGAGTTTTCAGTAATTTCTGTTTCAGTTTACTTTAATTTTCTATTTCATGTTGTATGTGGAGAGGATTTTTGGTGTTGTTGCAAATGCATCTCCCTTCATTTTGGATGTAATGCATTTTGATCTAATGAAATTTGTGTTTTTTGCTATTTTGTTAAACTTAGTTTTTGTTATTTTTCATGTATGTTTATCATCAAATTTACTAATATAATATCGTTGCCCATTTGATTGGCTATAGGGATAAGTTTAGAAAACAGTAGTAATTACTCTTTTCAAATTTCTTAATGCATTATAAGTACAGTTTCCTATATATGAGTGTAATTGATCTTGATATGTTTTCAAATGTCACAATGCATATTATGGTTGGGATGGTGTAATTAATAATGTCAATTTATGCTTATTTAAGTAACACATACCAGTAGTACCATTTGCAAACATATCAAGATCAAAGTTTGTGGATTATAGCAAAATTCTTAACACAGCCATGGCATACGACATAGTTCGTGAAACAGCAGCTGCTCTGACCAGTCTTACAGGTATTAATGTTGTTTTGTGGAACAACTTACATGCTTTTGTTCACTTGGTTTATTAATAGTTGTATGATACCTATTAAGTATGTTCTTGTTGTTAACTTCAGCTGTTGTTGATTGGTTGGAATTACTCGGTAATGATGAGATGATTGAGTTATCAAAATTGAAGTGGCGTACATTCACGGTGGAATTCAATCCAAATCAAGTCCTTACCATAAAGTTTGTAATTCTAATTCATACCTTTTGTGGTATAATATCTTTCATGTCATGTTTTGAGATTATGCTACCCCTTTATTTTTCAGCCAATCCTACCTCTTCCAACGCTCCTGGTTGAAATGTCGGGTACTGAGTTGAGGAGGTTTGCCACGTTGAATGACCCAGCTTATAATCGAATTGAGGTAATAGTTGAGAAGAAAGGTGATCAGTTGTGCTTCAGTCATGGATGGATGGAGCTTAATAAGCTGTATGACCTGAAATATGGTGCAGCCGTTACATTGATCAATGTCAAACCATCTCGATTTGTTATTCAGATAAAGGATCGTTTTGGGGAAGAGATTGAGTATCCTAAATACGATCAGCCGATGCTCTTACGTTGAACCCTGAAATATTTTCGGAACGTAGTGGGTCCGAATTTGTCATTACTAATCCTATCCCGTTCAGACATGACCAAGATTCCTTCAAATTCAGCGCATCAAAATATCTGAGTTTAGAAGATGTGAATTCTCGCATACTGGTATACATTTCAGTTTCACGACGCAAGCCATTTTTTAGTTAGTTTTTATTTTCATTATGATCAAATGATTGTTTTCATTTTCATTATGATCAAATGGTTGTTTATCTTTGTGCAGACTATTGCTTATGACCGCTTCTTAGAATCTATGTTGCCAAGCAGCACAAAGGAGTTCTATCTTACAGACGACTCCGGGTATATATGGAGTTGCACAAATAGATTAGTGCGTGGCAAGGAGCTGGAATACAAGATAGGTGGCAGGTGGAAAGATTTCTGTCTGTGTCGTCGTTTAGCTTACGGAGTTGGAATCAAAATTGGCGCACCAAGACTCGGCAGAAATGTTTTCTTATTTATAACATTGAAATTTTAATGTAGTGTTCATTTTAGTAGAGATGAGAAAGACTCTTATTAGTGCAGCATTATGTCGTATCAGATTACCGCTTTTTGTTTAATTGTACTTGCTGCCAAAGGAAATGTACCTTTCTTTTGAACTAACTTATTCAGTAAGCTTTTTGCAGTGAACGAGTTGTTACATTAATATATGAACTTTATATATTATGTCTTTTTCATTATAGTTAGTGATATTATTTAGTCATTGCCTAATTGTAATACTTAGCATACATTGTACAATGTCTTTTGTAGCAACTTAACAAAATTGTACGCCACTTTATATAAGATAAAGATTAATATGTGATCCTTGGATAAATTTTTGACTCATGTATATCCATTGTCATACGTTAATATATACACTAACTTAAAAATTTAGCAACTTTATATAATATAAATTGATTTATTTTATCCATTAAACTTTTTATGAGTAATGTATATCCAAAGTCCTCCATTAATATATACACTAATTATAATTTAGTTCATGGTTATTTATCTTTGATGTTAATTGTGCACTAAGGTTAACTATTCAGCTGTAAAATCTAATGTGGTTGTGGGGTCTTCAAGTATCATATGGTTTTTAAATCTAATACATTAAGCTTCCTTTATGTATCTGGCCACCTAATTTTTCATATGCTCCCAATGAAGATAATGGAACATTGATACAGACAACATTTACTGCCACATTCACGTTTTGTCCCCTGGCTTTGTTAGGGAAGTTATGTTACAGGTGGAAGAATAGATATAGTTAGCTCAAATTAACGTAGTAGTGAATTACTGTCAATTGATTGGCTCAAGGGGGAACGCCATTGGGCAAGACAACATTAACTGTCTAAGTCACATTTTGTCGCCTTAGCTGAATAGCCTCTGGCACATTGGGTTTAATGTATGCAGCCATATCTTACTCTTTGTTGGAAGTAGTATTTCCAAATTACTCATGCACACAGTTCTCCACCCAAGGTTATGTTTGTTGTTTTCCAATCTTAATATAGTTGAGTAAAATTAACTCACCCATTGTGCCATTACATTGTTCCTGATGCTCCTTATATATATGGTCAGACATTTAGCTATTGGGTCATTACTACCGAAAAATATTTAGAACCTCTTAACACAATACAATCTACTCAAATCAAAATGGCCCCTATAACCACACCTATTGCCGCCATTTTAGCAGGGAAGATTAACATTAAGATCCACTGTCGCGTCATCCACATGTGGACACTTCCTGATTACAACAATCTGAATGAAGACGGTTTCATGCACATATTGCTACTTGATGAAAAGGTACATTAGTTAGTTTCCTACCAGCATAGGTTGTTTTTTTCACATGTTATAGCTTTGCATTTCTTTGGTTCTATTGTATAACTTTTGTCAGCGTGTTTATTAAAAAGAAAGGAAAGATTCAAGCATCTGTAAAAAAACATTTGATACCAAAGGTGAAATCACTGGTGGAGGTCAGTTCTGCTTATGAAATTGAGAATGTTCTGGTGACTCGCAATGAACCCAAGTACAAGTGCACTGAACATAGGTTCAAGCTAAACTTGATTGACAAAACAAACTTTACCAAAATTGTTGGTACCAAGATCCCTGTAAACCATTTTGATTTCATGCCTTTTGGGGACATCTTGGAATCAGACAAGGAAGAAAAAACAGTTGGTGCGTTTTATCTATTATTTGCTTATTTTTTCAGATATATATTTGAACCAAGACTCTGATATATAACATGACATCAGTTGCTGAGAACAAGAAATAACATCAATTTTATGACAGATGTGATTGGCCACGTGGTTGAAAAGGATGTGATAAAGGAGAAAGATGTCAACGGTAGAAGGAGTAAGCTGATTGACATTACTCTGCAGGATTCAGAGTATGTCTTGATGAATTTTATTTTACGAATTTTAAGTTAGTGGTGTAATGGAAATATTGCATAACTAGTCTTGCAATATCCTACTGCTGCAGGTCTCGGAGGATACATTGTACATTGTGGTCTAATTATGCAGAACAAATTAACTCCTACTTGGACACGCATGATTCTGGGTCTCCTGTCGTTGTTATGCTACAACTCTGCAAGCTGAAAAGATATTGCGGTGTTATGGGAGTTTCAAATGCATTTTACGGAACAAATATAATTCTTGATGGAGACTTAAAATGCATACAGGATTAAAAAACTAGGTTGTTACTAGATATGGAAATCAAAGAGTGCTCTTTATTAATTATATAACATATTGCAGTCTGACCAAGTTCAATATATACCTGTTTTCAGTATTGACGGTGTTGATGTGCAAGTAACCCAGGGTGTGAGCCAACAGACATCATATAATGTCCTTTCTTTGGCTGATGATCTGCTTCAGTCTCAAATGATGACTATCGAAGACTTAATAGAGACTTCTGATGTAATGTTTTCCTATTACTTTGTGTATGCAGTTGTGAGTCTCAATTTATGCGAACACATTAATAGTTTTTTCTGTACTGTGCAATTTGCAGCAAGGTTGCGGGGTTTTGCTTGGGACTATCTGTGGAATTGAACCTGAGTATAATTGGTACTATCAAGCTTGCACTAAGTGTGCTGGTAGGGTCAAGTCTGTGGCAGGGAGGCTGTTTTGTCCAAAATGTGACACAGGCAAGAATGCAGTGCCTGGGTAGGGAACAAGCATGCAACTTCTGTTAAGCAAACCATTGTCTTTAGGCTTTATTACCTTAGAAACTTATGTGTGTACATATGTTGTATGCTATAGGTACAAATTGCATGTTCAAGTCATCGATAGCTCTGGCTCAACCGGCTTCATTTTGTTTGACCGTAATGTTTCCGCTTTCGTCAGCAGAAGTGTGCAAGATTTGATTGATGCACAACCAAACAATGCTAAGGACTACCCTGCTGAACTTGACTTATTCATTGGGAAACAAATGTTATTCAAAGTTGAAGTCACAGAGGCTAACCTTCTCCATAACTGGCGCAACTATGCTGTAAAACGCACCACATATGTCTTCTCATCTTATATAACAGATTTGTAAACACTGTGAATGCAAAGTTTATACCAAAGCAACAAAACAATATGCTCCCTACAAAGCGACATAAGACTAATGAAGGGCGGTGTCCACTTTCTGGCATCACAAATGGTACAAAACTCTCTCAATCTTCATCAAGATCTCAATAACAAAATCAACTTTATTTGTTGAATACTTCATACTTATTTCGTTCATATGCAGTTGAGGAATCATCACGTCGAAAGCAAAGATCTTCCAACCCAACAACAGCTAAATTAGCACCGGTTGCACCTGGAAGATATGTATTCAAGTAGGTCGGGAACTCTCACATACACAAAGAAATCCATAATACTTCAACTAATGAAATTCAGACATTTCATAATCATCTCCATGCTCATACCTCCATTCGATCCAGTCTACTTGCTGGTATGTTGGATTCCTATGACATTATAAGCACTATATTATGCTATTAATATGTTGTTATATTCCTATGACATTATAAGCACTATATCTTACAAATATGTTTACGGAATTTGAAACATGTCGGTCTAAGATATTTTTAATTCTTCGCCATATGCAGAAAACGGCTTTAAGGCCAAAAATATTAAGCCATCTATAACATCTGATAATTTGAACGATGGAAAGGAGGCGCCAAACATTTGCAGTAACTATGGTACTACATCTTCCATTGTTTTCGTGGCTTTTGATTGTAATACCTGTATACATCATGTCCGTTTGCCCAATATAAGATGTTTAGAAGTCAATTTAATTAAAATGTATTTATTAAATGTAGGTTCGTATAAGATGCAACAAGAATATATCGATAATGTAGGAATTTCATTAGAGGCACCGTGCAATGATATTTTTTCAAACAAATCAGGTATACATATCGCAATACATTGGTGATTGAAAATTTTGTCATACTATTTGTATAGGCAAGTTTCTATTCTAAACAATTAAACTAATTGACAGCAGTTGAACACATATTCAATCCAATTTTGGAAGGAACTTCTGATCCAGGTGAATCAACACAAATGGAAGTAGATACTCATTATTCAGCAGGTATTAGATAGGATGCATTTGATTTTTTCAGAGACGATATATTCTTCGTGTTTTTTTGACATTGCTGGTGTTGTGCTAAATATATTACTCGGTTCTATTTTAATGTGTACTACCATAAGCAGAATGCGTCACCCATTCAGTTGTAATTGGAAGAGGCATATCCAAGACCACAATAGAAAGTTCGTTAGGGGACGATTTATGCACCTCTATTACATTTAATAAGGATGGCTTGGATGTTAATTATATGAATGTGGAGTCAAGTAATTCATAGTTCAGATGCAAGTGGATCATGTAATCATTTTCTAAAGTCCATATATGTTGATGATCTAATGAAACTTTTTAGAATTAATGTACACATACAATATATTTTTACAGGTGAAGGATACATTAGTAAACATATGAATGTGAATGAGAACACACATGCGCATGACGATCACACTCAAAGTGGTAACACACATATGGAGTGCAACGAGAATGGAGAAGATTTTGATGTTCCTGATAACGATATAGGTATGTAAATTATATATGTACATAATATTAAACTTATCATCCACATTGTCACCATTATGGCGTGTTAACCTTGGTATAAAATTGATTTTCCAGCTGATTACGAACCAGAAGAAGATGGTGACTTACCAGGTGCTTATAAGTTACACTACAGACATATGTCAACAGATAATTTTCCATATATTTAACTAATGATATTTTTTATATTAATTATAGTGTACTTACTATTAATTCTTTTCATCACAATAAATGCACAGTATTTTGAATGTGGTCAGCCGCTGTTCAAGTGTCCCTTTTGCAAGGCCTTGATGTGGTATGATGAAAGGGTGTGCAAATCAAGGAACACAACGAAACCTGAATTTACTATGTGTTGTATGCAAGGAAGAATAGAGATAGCACCTTTAAAAAAATTACCAAAGCCACTATATGATTTATATCATAAGAATGATAAAAAAAAAAAGCAAGGACTTCATGGAAAATATAAGATCATTCAACAGCATGTTTGCATTTACGTCGATTGGAGGAAATATTGATAAGACGAAGAATGATGGAAAGGCTCCACCTGTTTTTGTTTTGAATGGAGAAAATTACCATCAAATAGGAAGTCTACTTCCGAAGCCTGGTCACCAACCGAAGTTTGCACAACTATATATCTACGACACCGACAATGAGCTCAAAAATCGAATGGATGCTGTCAGGTATATTTTATTTGTGACATGTTGTATCTTGATTTTGAGTTATGCTGCAAAAGACAACGTGAACCGTTATAAATATGTTTGGTGTTATTTTGTAGGATGGAAGATGACAAAAACTCAATGAAGCAGAAAATCGTTGAAGAAATAAGAGATGTTCTCGATAGTTCAAATTCATATGTGAAATCCAATAGATTGGTTAGAGAAACTCTGTTGAAAAACCAGGCCCCTTCCATTAAGCTAAGAATTTTAGGCAAGAGAGGATATGATGGTAGAAGGTATAACTTGCCATCTGCATCTGAAGTTGCGGCTTTAGTCGTTGATGATTATGATGCAGCTGACTTCGAGCGGGATGTGATTGTGGAAGAGCAATCAGGACTTTTAAAACGTATATCTGTCTTTGAGCCTTTTTACTTACCATTGCAATATCCCTTAATATTTTCTAGAGGGCAAGATGGTTTCTATAGAGATATATTATTTTCAGATAAACATAAGAAGGTGCCAATTCAGAGGAAGTATGTTTCAATGAAAGAATGGTTTGCATATATGATCCAACAAAGAGGCATTAATGTTTCACAACCTAAGACCTGAAGATAGACCTGATTTAGTGAGTCGTCTATTCAAGATAAAGCTAAATCATCTTATAAAGGAGATTAAGAAAGGAAAAATATTTGGGAAAGTGAGAGCAGGTAATATTCAATTAGTAATCTATATATCAAATTCTTTTTTATATGGTGTCTATCAGCACATAATTAAATTAGGCATTTAATTTACTCATCTTACACAAACTTCAACTTTTATTGCAGTTATTTATACCATCGAATTCCAAAAGCGAGGTCTCCCGCACGCTCATATATTGGTGTTTTTGCAACCAGAATTTCGCTGTACTCATCCTAAGAATATTGACAAGATTATATGCGCCGAAATTCCAGACAAAGACCGTGATCCTCAACTATACAAAATAGTGTCTTCTCTTATGATTCATGGTCCATGTGGAGATCAAAACACAT
>Ga0315914_1003203_pt1 | contig 24921 bp, 16 predicted proteins | sample MpolenodulesMG_FD_203920 | JGI IMG/M metagenome (GOLD analysis project Ga0315914, IMG submission 203920) | Medicago polymorpha root nodule microbial communities from Los Angeles, California, United States - elongated nodules | ecosystem: Host-associated > Plants > Roots > Nodule | place: USA... | reverse complement strand
TAGATAGATAGATGTGTGAATGTTGTAAATCTCGAGACACCGAGTTTAATTTGTATAGATTAAAAACATAGCTTGTGTGAATGTTGTAAATCTCAAGACACCGAGTTTAATTTGTATAGATTAAAAACATAGCTTATTTACAATAAGCTTAGTGTATCAGATGGCACAAAATTCATGGTGAAATGGCATTTAGAATGTGAGGAAATGAGATGTTTAGTATATCAGATGGCACAAAATTCATGGTGAAATGACATTTAGAATGTGAGGAAATGAGACGTTAAGAGAATCTAAACTATATAGTTCAATTAAAAAATATATAAAAATATTGTACCGTAAAGGTTAATCGTTCGAGTAAATTGCGACTTAGAAAACGTTTATATTTGACAACATTGATAAAATCCTTGACCCAAATGATTAAGAAAGTTAAATACCTATTACTTGTATTACAATATATTGTTACTAACTCCTTTTTTCTACCAATCAAAAAATACTAATTCATTTTCCTCTAGTGAATAAAATAGAATTCAAAAAGGAGTGGAGAGAGCAAGAACAGCAATAATTACCCTTAAAGTTAGTTTAGTGGCCTCCTTTTCTAAAACCTCTTTTTCTACTTTTCTTTTTTGGGAGTTTCTCATTCTCTCACGAAAGCTAGTGAAAACGAGTTTGGCATTATTCATTATTGGGACTAAGGGAAACATAATTTCACGCATACCATACCATATCACACGAAACTATTGTGCACCCTAACAAAAACAAACTAAAAAACATATGAAACATGCACATATAATTAATCATGATACCTTAAACAATAAAATTTAATTACCATATATGTATTATAAATATGAAAGTTTATTATGTTGTGTTATGCTAGGTGAGGAGGAAAATGATGGAGGATAGTGAAGAAGAAGTGTACGAAACAGAACTTGCACAATTATTTTCAGAAGAGGATGAAGTGCATGTGTTTTTTGCAAGGCTAGATGAAGAGCTTAACAAGGTGAATCAATTCTATAGGAAACAAGAGAGTGAGTTTCTTGAGAGGGGTGATATGCTTAGCAAACAACTTCAGATCTTGCTTGATCTTAAACAACTTCTCACTGACCGGCGCCGGAAAAATAATCTGCCGCCAAGGAATTCCAACGCCGAGATTTTCTCTCGTTCTCCTGATCAAAGCTCAAATTATTCAGGTTATTTCTCTTTTCTTTTTTAAATACCTCTTTGTAATTTTTTTATGAATCCATTCTGCATATTTCACATATATTAAGGAAAAAAAAATGTTTATAGAAATATGTTACGAAAAATAAGCAATGTGATTTAACGTATGCGTGTATATTTCATGTATCAATATTTTTAAATTATCCTTTATGTAAATATATACGTCTAAACCCATGATAACGCCTCTAGTAGAAGAGGCTAGACTCTTGCAACGAAGCAAATTGAAATTTTAATTTTGGTTAGGAGATGTATCTATATTTGATGTCTAACCACCTCAACAATCAACTTAGTTTCTAATAAATTATGTATTATGTTTTTTTCCTTTCTCCAAATTTAAATCGTAGTCCTTAAACTCATTTAACTCTTAATTCAAACCAGTTAATTATGTGGCAACTTATCATTGAATATATATATATATATATATCGTAGTCCTTAAACTCATTTAACTCTTAACTCAAATCAGTTGATTATGTGGCAACTTATCATTGAATATATATATGTGTGTGTGTGTAAAAGATTGTTACACCAACTAATTAATCATTTGTTTTTCATAAGTGTTGGTAAAACTATACAAAATTGGATCTTTGGCATGCGCACAATAAATATTTGGGGTCAATTCATATGTCACCTTTCTCCAAGTGCCTGTTGATTTAGTGCGACGTATGGAAATTGTATTTCTAAGCTCATGACAACAATCAACAATGTCAACATCAAACTAGCTTGCAATAATATGCAATAATATCATTATATCTATAAAGAGAAAAAATAAAATTTTCTTCACGTGATATGGTTAATGTTTTTTTCTCCATATATGATTAACATGCAAAATTAAACCGTTATGGATTTTTCTTATTACAGAAAGTTGTGAAGAATCAGATGAAACAAATTCAGAAACATCACAAATGGATGAAGTAATATCAACTTTAGCAAAAAATGGTGTGAATTTTGTTAATTCAGCTACAAGGGTAAAGTCAAAAAAAGGAAAACCGAAAATGGCAATGAGAATTGATATTCCAGCCACCACACCAACAAAGGCTATAACGGCTGTTACTTCCATTTTGTGGGAGGATTTGGTGAATAGTCCTATAAAAGAAGGGTATGGAGAATTCATTAACAAGAGAAAAATTCAATATGCTGAAAAGATGATTAGAAGTGCTTTTGTTGAACTCTATAAAGGCCTTGGCCTTCTCAAAACTTACAGGTCATTATTTATTTTTGTTATTTAATTAAGAGTCGTATTATTTGAACATTAAAATACATATATATGCATGTAACACCGTATATATTTATCTCTATTACTCTTCTACTTTTTATCCCTTATAACTTACACGCATTTAAAAAACACAAAATTAAAGGAATTTGTACTTGACATTAAAATTTGGGAAATGCTAGCGGATTTCCCCGGGCACTCATTAAGGATATTAAAAAATGAAATTATATAGTAGTTATTGTATTGAAAATTATGTAATTAATCCATAAAAGGTCAAAAAAGTTTTCTTTTTTAGTAATAATTTTCTTTTTTTATATCACTAACCAGTGTCCGGACCTCAGAAGCACCGGTTAACATGACCATTAAAATTTTGATATCAAATTATTATTTCTTTTTAATTAATGAGGCTAATCATATGTGGAGTTGAATGGAGAGATTAAGTAGAGCACGTAAAATGTTGGATAATTGGTGACTAGGTGGGATATTAGCTGGGTATTAGTGGGTCAAGACGTTTCTATTTTTAGGGATCTAAAGCAAATGTGAACTACCAAATCAATTGATCCAATCATGAGTATGTTACAAAATATTAGTGTGAATGAATCCAAATCAGGAATATTTCTCAACTAGTTTAATCTTTTCTAATTTGGACTCTTCTAAATTAGAAACATTTCTCAACTACTCATTTGTATGATAATACTTTGGGAAAGAATTGATATCATCTATACTTTGAAAACTGTACTCAAATTTATTTTTCTAATCTAATATGATAAAATCTATCAAGAGTCTACGAAGCAATCACCGTGTTTTGTGATAAAATCAATCAATTCAAGTTACAAATACTTTGAATTTATATTGTTCAACATCTAAAATAAATCGATCAAGAGTTCCGCTCCGATCTAAAAAAATGTAATCGGATTGTAACTCCCAAAAAAAAAATTGATCCGGATTTACGATTCGATAGATCCGATGAGCTTTTTAGCAATGTGATGGGGTCCATAATGCAACCTTCTAACAAGACTGACAGTGTGGAGGCCTGAAAAGGACTAGTGGGAGCAGTCTTTAATAGCGTATTAATAACAAATTTCTATGTCACTGAATATTTTTCATTCCTCTACGTATTTTTAATTACTTTACCCAAATTACCATAAGTACTTTTTTTCATGACTGAGCAATTTCTAACAACATTCTATTGTTTTTGTTTTTGGCAGCTCACTAAATGTAGTAGCATTTTCAAAGATACTCAAAAAATTTGACAAGGTATGGCTGCAAATATCTACACCTCATTACACATGCACTATACACGTTCATCTGTGTTCCTTGGTCAATTACATTTTGGGTATTTACACATAAATCTTGCTTTGCCCAATATAGCTTGCATGAATAAAGAACAAATGAAAGAAACGTAAAAATCATGCTTTTTTTCTACGTAATAATTCATCATGTTTCAATTGCATGTTATTTCCCTCACGTGAAGATATTTCATTTGTCTTGAACTAACACAAAGATTTTTTTTAATGACAAATATTAATTATTATTTTTGCTAGTTGATAAGTTGAATTCACAACCTAATGATCAATTTAACCCTATTAATCAGGTGGCATGCCAAACAGCTTCTGCAAGTTATTTGAAAACAGTGAAAAGATCACATTTCATTAGTTCAGATAAGGTATGCTTGTATTTCATTTTATTTACCAAAAAAAAATTAAAGGAAGGGAAATAAGTATTCAAAATTTTAGTGTACCATAAGAGATTATATATAATGATTATGTGGTCTTGCAATAATTGGTGATTAATTGCAATATAATATTTTGATTATGAAAGGTTGTTAATCTAATGGATGAAGTGGAATCCATATTCACAAAGCACTTTGCTAGCAATGATAGAAAAAAGGCAATGAAGTTTTTAAAACCTCAAGTGCAGAAAGGTTCTCATATGGTCACCTTCTTTGTCGGTAATAACTTCCACTATATCAATCTATGTCTTAGTAAATTGAAATTAATTATAGCAATAAAAAAGTATACATTCGTATTATTGTCCAACTTGTAAAAAAAAGTATTATCTAAATTAAAATATTATTTTTTATCAGATTATATTTATCTAACGATCAAACTTTAAATATCATGGTCGCGTTCTTCTGAAAAACATAAGGTTAAAAAAAAAATATTAAAGCATTTTATTTTCTATCTGATGTGATTGTCACATGGTGGCCACTAAGTGTGATAAACATAGTTTATTATTAATTCCGTACATTAAACCTTAATTGATTTTATAATTTTATTTCCTCTACAGGGTTATGTACAGGTTGTTTTGTATCTTTGTTTTGTGTATATGCAATCTTGGCCCACTTGTGTGGTATATTCTCTCCTAACACAGAACCAGCTTATATGGAAGCAGTCTACCCTGTCTTCAGGTACAATATATTATGGTCCTAGTTCTTAATATGAGAATGAGATATGATATTTTACATTTTTCAACCAAAAAAAAAAATACGCATCGTGAGTGTAAAATTATTTTACATTAACAACCGATCATAGCTCGCGAACAGAATAAAGAATCACCTAACTTTTTTTTATTTAAAAACCGTTAAACATGATGTGTCAAACTCAAAAGTTATGATTGGATGCAGGTGTAAAATATTTTTACACTAGCATTACATATCCAATAATATTTTTTTATTTTCAGCTAAATTTATATTTTCTAAGTATAACCATTAAACTACACATAAATTGAAAAAAAAAATAACTTTACTAATGAATGGTTACAATGATATGATTATGCAGTGTATTTGCATTGTTAAGTCTACATTTGTTCATGTATGGATGCAACCTTTACATGTGGAAGGCTACAAGAATCAACCACAATTTCATATTTGAATTCTCACCAAGCACAGCATTAAAGCATAGAGATGCATTTCTTATGTGCACTGTATTCATGACTGCTGTGGTTGGGGCAATGGTTGTACACCTTCTTCTTAGGGCTGCAGGATTTTTTCCTGGCAATGTTGATGCCATCCCTGGAATTCTTCTTCTGGTTAGTCTCAAAAATAAAACTAAACTAAAAATGGAACGGAAAAAATATTATTTATTTAATAAAGAGACGAACGCTACTGGTTATTATTTTATAAGGTCAAACTTTTATCACTGGACCGACACTTAATGGAGTATTCTGGTAAACCTTTGTGCTGCTGGTTATGAACTGCCGTTTATTTTTGCAGTTTTTCATAGCTCTGCTCATTTGCCCGTTAGACATATTCTATCGCCCAACTCGCTTCTGCTTCATCCGTGTTATTCGTAACATAGTCTGCTCTCCATTTTATAAGGTATATTTCATACATTTTCTGGACCAACTGGATATTGATAATGATATATCACAGTTCATTGTTTAATTAATCATATCATCAAAAAAATATATATAATAATCATTGTTCGATTCAATTTAATTACCACAGGTTCTTCTAGTGGACTTTTTTATGGCTGATCAACTTACTAGTCAGGTAAAATCTTTTGTTATATCCTTCAACAAGTTTATTATATAATTCTATTTTGTTTATCATTATGCAATCTAATCAACATTTTTATTATGTTATGATATAAAGATACCATTGCTAAGGCATTTGGAGACAACAGGTTGTCACATTTTATCTAGAGTATTCAAAACACACCACCCTGAGACTTGTCATTCTGGAAGATTATACATGGAAATAACATATATTATCTCATTTTTGCCATATTTTTGGCGTGCCCTCCAGGTATGCTTTTAATGTTGAATGCTAATCTACATTACTAAATTATCTATTATTTTTTGTTAATACAACTAACTCATTTTATTTGAATGTCATTACTAGTGTATAAGAAGATGGTTTGATGACAATGATGTTGCACATTTGGCTAACATGGGGAAGTATGTTTCTGCAATGGTTGCAGCAGGGGCTAGGGTAACATATGGCAGGCAAAATAACAATATAATGTTTGTTATTGTGATAATCACTTCTGTGATGGCTACACTGTATCAATTGTATTGGGATTTTGTCAAGGATTGGGGGTTTCTTAATCCTAACTCCAGAAATGCATGGCTAAGAGATGATCTTGTTTTGAAGAATAAAAGCATATACTACATGTCTATGGTAATTTCTACTTACCTATTTCTAATCTAAATATTGAAATTATTGTTAGAATTTGGCTTCGGTCAAATTGGCTTCCCGATTGAACGTATTTTAGAATGGGTTTAGCCACAAAAAAGTAGGAACTTCTTTATTATCCCAACATTTGTCAAAACATTTGATTTTTCCGGATTATACAATCTAGACGTGTTTTTTGCATTGCCTGATTATGTAAACCGGACAAATCAAATGTTTTATAAATGTGCAGATAGGACAAGAAATCGCCTAAAAAAATCGTGCAAAAACAACTGTATCTTTTTGGCCCTGCCCGATTAGCCCAAATAAAATAATTGGGTCATGCCAGACGAGTCAAGTGTCACTTTGTTTTGGTACAAAGTCAAGTTTCACTTTAATTAATCAAAAATGGACATTGGATTGCAGGCATTAAATGTTGTTTTAAGAGTGACTTGGACAGAGACTGTCATGAATTTCAAAGTGGGGCCTGTTCAAACAAGGTTGTTAGAATTTCTGTTAGCTTCATTGGAGGTTATTAGAAGAGGGCACTGGAATTTCTACAGGTACTTTCCTAAACAACTTAGAACAGCTAACAATAACTTTTTTTTTCAGTTTTAAGAAAACATTAACATCATGATCATAAGAATCATAGAACCTTTTCATAAACTTAACTTGTTTGTGAACAGGTTGGAGAATGAGCATCTAAACAATGTTGGTCATTACAGAGCAGTGAAGACAGTTCCATTACCCTTTCGTGATGCAGATTCTGATAATTGAGGTGTTTGTCTCATACATGTAAATATAGTCCTATAGACATGTTGAGAAAAAATGACTATCAAATATCAATAGCTGAAAGTGATTACTGATTCGAAGTATAACCAATTGTGATGTAAAAGATGCGCATTGCAAATGGCATTTGTCCTAGAAATTATGACTTTGTATACAACTTTTGGTCTTGGATTTTATGTTCTAGATAAACCTTGTTGAAATGATTTTAAAAACTTAATAGAAGTTTGTATATGTAATGAAGATTGTAATTGTCAATTTGGTTGACAAATAAGTCAAAAATGGTCATTTGGTTATCTATCGACAACGATAAAGTATAGTAAATATAATTTTTGTTCTGAAACATATGCAATCTTTATTTGGTACAATAGTGTAGTATTTTGAGATTAAAAGACTATTAAAAAACTTTTATCATTAAGCTTTATATTGACTTATAAGTTTAATGGATTTATATCATAAAAATATATATAAACCTCACTCAGGTGTACACCAATAGAATTCCCAATTAACGTCCAAGTTTCACCTTTTCAAAGCATCTCTTGCCATGCTTTTAAGACATCCATTTTAGAGATGTTTGAACTCTAATACAAACATTACTAATCACAAGTGCTGATTTCACTTCTAGACTTCAGTTACCAAATTATGAGAAAGTGTAGGCATATAATCAACAAGTTTCTGAGTATTAAACAAACATTCACACCAAACACTTTTCTATCATAAAACAAAATAATCCTTAAACAGCATTGCAAGGAAGTGGCAAAGCATAAATTAGCCCTTAACCCTTAAAACCAAATTCCTGTTTTGCAATTGCAGAAGACTAATGCACTTAATTACTAAAAATACAATAATTATTAAAAATACATTAATCAATTTCAAACTATTAGATGCCTCCACATAGCTGGTCGATCTCTTGATATCAAAAGTGAACGAGATCCCATATAATCAAAGGATGGCCAATATAAGTCATCAGGACCAACAACTTCCCTAAGATTCTGACCATTATTATTATCATAATCCATATTCAGAACCCTTAATGCATCATCATCTTTCATTGCATCAAACACATATAGTCCTAAACCGCATACACCCATGACAAAGTCAGAATTACCCCAAACTTGAGAAACTGCTGCATAATGTGAGTGTGCATTGGATTCTGGAAAAGTATAGGTGTTGAATAGTTCTTGTTTCCGCAACGAAAATTGTTGTATCAGCGATGATGACTGTCTTTTGCCCATTGAAGTGGAAGCGGTGCATCCAAGGAAGACAGAATCGCCGCGAGAGAAAATAGATTGTACATTGACACCACCATGTTTTGGTATCTTAAGACCAACGCCAGATGGTTGGCGAAAGTCCAATATGTTGATAGAATCTGTGGTGCAGAACACACCATCATTTCCTTCAGCTTCTGAGGAGCTTACTCTGCATCATAATCCAAAGGTTGGTTAAAATGCATGAAAATGGAGCACTTGTGAAAATAGAATATCATTTGTTTAATATATATGCATTACAATTGAAGGTTTGGCTTGGTAGTTTTCTTAGTGAAAGATGACTAAAATAAGAATAATGCAATACAGCAACAGATATATAGTTTTACTGAGTAAAATTATGTTGTTTGAATCAAAATATAAGATTCAACTTAGTATGTACACATGTTCTGTTTTTAGTTCTTATCTTTAATTCTAATCGAAAAAGTGTCGCTTTATTTAATTATGTAATGGCAAGTTCTACTTGTCCACTGTGGATCACAACTTGAATACTGTCCAAAACACTAATAACGACAAATGTCACCATTCAAAAGTAGAAGCTCACAGTCACCTTCGTCCTTACTACAGAAACAGTGATCTGATGTCAGTTTGAGAGAAACAAGAGAAAACAAATGAGTTGAGTTTTGAGAGGCATATATATCAGCTTTCTCTTATTTTTGTCAAACTGAGTCATCAACAAACAAGCAAGGAGGATTGTAAACTTCTATTTCCAAGGGCCAATGTTGGAATTTTGAGCGATTTTCAAATAGTATTATAGATCAACTATCAACATGGTCCACAACAGAACTTCTTACGTGCATTATGAACCAGAGTTGCTTTTACACAACTACATGCAGGTTTAAAAAGACAGGAAAATTATTTTCTAATTAGAAATGACAGCAGACAAGAATACACTAAAATAGTGAATATAAGTAAAGCCAATGTTAAATCAAACTCACCTCTTCCGAACCCCTCCACCGAGCTCAGCATCAGTATTACTCACATGGAGAGCTGAAATTTTCTTACCACCAAAAGGAACAGAAACCAAAGCTTGAGGACTAAGTGAATTTACATCCCACAAAGTAATGGATTCAGTTTCAGCTACAACTACTTTTCCTCTATTTCTCCACTGCAAAGGACTAGAGTACTCCATAGCAACAACAGGCTTCTGAACCTCCCAACTCATGACTTGCTCTCCATCGCGAACATCAAAAACTTTCATACCTCTCTGTGAGCTACATGTAGAGATAATGAGAGGTCCACATGGTTTATACCACCACTGTCTAGCATCTGCTGATAAAATGTTGGAACTAGGAGAATTTCTTCTGATGTTATTTGGTATGGGTCGAAGTGCTGTTCTAGAGGAAGCTGTTCCATTGTCAAATTGGAAAGCTTTCACTTCTTTTGTGTAAAAATCCCAAGAACAAAAGCCGGATTCCATTGTGTTGCCTGCGGATGCAGCAACAACATATCTTCCAGAGCAACCATCTGAACCTTGAGCGCGAATTAGCCAGCAATCTCTCCATATGCTAGGTGAAGCTCCTGGAGGGGGAATATATACAGATTTTTCCTGAAAGCATGACCAATTTTCAGTTGGAAAATGCATATTTAATCTTTCAGCAAGTATGAATATATTAATAAACTTTTGTGGAAAACACATAAACCATATTGCAAATCAGTTTAAGAAAAAAACCCAACTAAAATCTAAATAGGCAGCCTGGCATATATATGTACAGAGATGATAATCAAACTTGAGTAAATTCCAAGGTGCCTTTATAATCTTGACAAAGAGGCATTAGATTAAGGGAACATAGAAATTCCATATTACATCCTGACCTCCTCAAATGTCCTTTTATATTAATATTAATTAATATTAATCATTGAACATTGAACAATCAATTCTGTACAAGTGTCAAACGAATCGCTCGTCTCAATATTAATTTGGATGAAGTTCTTATGTATCCTCAAGATGAGGCAAGCTGGTATGAAACTCAACAGAGACTGATTATTTATCTCTTCTTGCAGACTTAACATGGTTGATTTCCCTTACCTCAATATTTAGCATTTAACATACAAATCAACAGATCAATTGGATGACACCGAACTTAATAACAGGGGTTGACAATTTAAAGATATTATAACTAATCATCCTGAAACTCCCAACTCATTTCAGAAAAAATTTACAGCAAAACACATAGCCTTTTAAAATACATAAATTTTGTTTTTTTTTCTACAAATATGCATAAATTTTGTTAATGGTTCCTAAACTCTTCAAATATAAGCCATGCCATATTCTGTAAACATATTAATCTCAGTATGATCAATAATACTTCGGAGCCGGGAAAAGATTTACCTACTATCAAGGATTAAAGACAATAACATGTTCTTCTGGAAAATTTTGGTGATCTTAACCAATGGACAAAGATTGAATTTTTTAACGCCAATTTGAAGTGAATTTGATTAAAAATAAAATTATGCATTGTCCAATCTTCATGCAGTGTCAAGGATCAGTTAAATACGCGAATGCAAAGAATTCAAGTCCAAAATTTGGTCCTTTATTCTTAAAGATCACATAAAATTAATTACCAAGATCAACAATAATCATCATCATTTACAACGAAAACAAGGCATGATAAAAATTAAATAAAAAGATATCAAAATTTCAAAACAAGCATGCAATACCTCAGAATTGGCAATATCATAATAAGAACAAGTAGCATCATCATGAGCAAGCAGCACAGCTTCCCCTTCAGATACGAACCAACCAGCTGCAGCAGTCTTATTTCCTATCCCATTCAGCTTAAAGTTAAAAGCTTCATCAGTTTCATCAGCAATAAACCCTTCTTCCTCTTGTGTATTATTATTGTTCTCTTTCCCTTGATCATCAAACTCCTCAAGCTTCTCATCCGCCTCAAGCACCATATCAATATCACACTTCTGATTACTGCATGATCCACTCTTCCCTCTCTCAATCCCATCACAAGGATCACCGTGACTCGAAACTTTACTACTCCCTTCTCCAAGTGTCGCCAAAAACTCCAAAGCTATTGAATTTTCATCAACAGATTTCAACACATTCTCTTCAACTTCCACCTTATCCTTCACGGTCAAATCCTTAACCATTATCCTATCTCTAATCAACTTATGATGAGGAAACAACCTATCTTCTAGCTCATCACTGTTCAAACCTTTAACCAAACTACTAGCATTCATCGGCTTAATTTGCTTCAAATCCTCAACCCCATTAACACTAACAACACCAACTTTCTTGTTATCATCTTCGGAAACAACAACACGAACCATAGCTTTCTCAATCCCAGAAATCTTATCTTGAATATCAGAAAGTATAACTTTTGATTCATCAGGGTTATTCAAATCAAGCATCTCTTTAGTCTTCTTTATATCCGAAGCTATTCTCTTAACTTTCCCTTCTAAAAAAGCAAGCTTTTCATGAAGCTTACTTTGATACTTATTACTACTATTACCATCACTATTACCATTACTAATACTATTACTATTGCAATTCTCTTCAACCCTAACCCTAACCCTAGCACTAGAAGTAGCAGAATTTGATAAAGTTCTAACCTTTTCAGCACTTTTGGGTCTCTCAGTTGATTTTCTAATCGGGTTAATGATTGATTTGGAATCTTTTCGATCAACGGAGACGCGGCGGGTTTGATTGAGATCTAAAGGGCTAGGACTTCTGCCTCTAGGGAGAGATGAGAAAGAAGAAGAGGATCTACGATCAGTACGAGGGATGGATCGGGTTATTGGCTTCTGGGTTGGGTGGGTGGGTCCACGAGAAGTGGATCTACGAGGGTTATTGTTTTCTTTTGAAGAAGATGATGAGAGGGATGGGAGTTTGCGTGAGGTGGTTAGTGGAGTGATGGATCTGGTGGTTGTGGTGGGTTTGGTGGCGCCGTCGATAACGGCGGCGCCGGAGCGACGAGTGGACATGGTGAGTGAAAGGGTTAGAGTGAGGAAAAAAAGAGGTTTTTTTGAGAATTGGAGTGAAGAAAAGTGTTTATGGGAAAAAGAAAGAGGAAGAAGGGACACGTGTGGGTTGTTTTGTGTGAGCGGGAAAGAATGAAAATTTGAGTTTTGAAATTTTTCATCAAACCGGGAATTTTATGTTTCTTAGTCCAACCAGGTCAAATCATAACGTTGTTTTGTTTCTTTTTTTGCTAAATTAATAATGTTGTATAATTGTCATATGTTTATGCTTACCACTAATTGAATAATTTCGGAAATTAATTAATACTCTTGCATTTTTTTGGATGTAAGTAAGAATTAAAGAATTTCGCTGACAAATATCTTTAGATGGAGGTTTTCGCTATCTAATTTGAATCGGATTTAGATCCTCCCCTTCTCTTATTATCTCTTTCTCCTGTCCTTCTACATTTTGTGTTTTTCTCTCTCTTGATATTCTCTCACTCTTAATCTTATTTTTTTCTCTCTCTTGAACTTCTCTTTAAAATTTAGAGTGATAATGACATAAAATGGAGAAGGAGATAATGGAAGAAGAGAGGATCCAACCTCGTTTGAATCAGTTTTGAAGTAAAAAAAAATATCCGAACCAAAATGAAAATTGTATGGGGTTTGGTTCGGTTAGTATGACTATTTTAACAAAAACTTATGTGAATCAATCCAAATATATGTGTTTGAATTTGGATAGGTTTTTGGATATATAAAATGCAACATTTAAACTTTTTATTAATATTGTGCATACACGATAAAATAATATATTTGATGAAAACAAATACTGACATAAAATATACTAAAATAGGTTTGATTCAATGTATAAGATTAAAAACCAACAAGCAACAGGATAATGCAATATATAATGCTAACAAAAAATGAATAACTATTAAAATTTACATTTGTGATTTGGTTCAATTTTAAAACAGTGATCCCAAATCCGACCAATTTACTTAGTTTTTACACACAAAAAACATCCAAATGCATCCAAAAATATTCGTTATTTTTCTGTTGCTGATTTTTTTGATTGGTTTGCAGTTTTATTTTGGATTCTAAATTAACTAGTTTTTTAATAACGGAGGTATTCGATCTATATTATAAACTAGATCATGAATTATTCAATTAATCTAAAAAATATATATTTATTTATATATGAAACCAGATGGAGTATTAAATATAAACATTCATCGTAAATTTTACGTATATTTTACGTGAGAATATTGCTAAATTTTATTTGGGTATAGTGTATTCAATATTATTTGATTGCTTGTCCTAATGACCCTTCGTACAAAGCCATGACATCTTCATTGTCACCGCCTCTCTTTCACATGCTTTAGAAAAATGGAAACAATAGTTCACCAATAAGAAATGGCAGATCATTGACGCATCTGTGCAAATGAGTGTACCATAAACAATATCTTGTCTTTGTATTTGCGGATTACTGCGGAGAGACCTCCCTCACAAAGAATAAAAAGATATGGCAAGAGTGGATCATCCTGTCTTATACCTTCGACAATCTGATCTTCATATCTTTCATAGATACATGAGAGTCACCTTTAAGAATCACGGTGATATTCGTTGAGTTCAAATGTGGTGGAAAATAACGTCAACATGATATAACTCTGAGCCACATGCATCCTAGTAGTGTTGATGGAACCCTAGATTAAATCCATCCGATCACAAATACTTACGAATTTGCGGTTCTGCTAATTTTTTTGGAAAATGTTGCTTCTTTAAATTCCTCATACCAAAAAGAAAGTAATGAACAAAATATTGTCCTCATTGGTGATCGTTGTTTCTAAATATATAAAGAAAAAAATTGGTGTTAATCGACCAAATTAACTCTAGTAAGCACTTTATTGTTTTCTTAAATTGGCGATTGTTGCTTGTTATAGTTTTGTTAACCAGTACTCAATGGAATTATTGTTTTTTAAATAACCACGATGTCACATAAACATATCTCAAAAAGAAAAATAACCACAGAAATGGAGTATATAGAATGTATATAAATGAAGTAGCTTTCACGTGACGGTTAACATGTCGGAAGAAAGGGTCAAAAAAGAAAAAACGGTGATCCAATCAAGTGATACTATGAATAATGATATGATATTACAACAATACAATACAAAACAGACCAGATTGTAGTAGTAGCAATGCCAACGTGGACTAGACAGTACAAAACAGTTCCCCTTTGTTGGGAAAGATTGTACATATTATGGTGGATGATGGTGACGGAGGATTTCACCACGACACTTGTTGCCAATACAGACAAAATTATTAATGTTGCTTGTTGGTGGACGTCTCCAAGTTAATATAGTAACAAACAACCACACAATACTCATTCTCTTTGCAAATATTACTCATTATCAATGACTTCTTTCAACAATCTTTTTGCATTTCCCATGGTACCAACTAAAATGAAAATTGCTTCACTATGTCCTATACCATTGAAGACCACAAATCATGTCTATGTTTCTAATCATTCTTCTATTGTTCATCAAGGTGTGCTTTCAGCTGGTGGAAAGATGGTAAGTGGTTTTTTTAAAATTAGTTTGCAATATGTTCACCTTTGTATTTTAATGAGAAGGAGAATTGTTAAGTTTTCACCAAAAACAACATTTGATTATTTTTCTTATTTTCCTTTTCCAACACCATACAATTTTTCAATGTCTTAAGTCATTGTTAAGTTTTCAGCAAAAGTTGATGCTTGATATTGGTTTATGTTTTTTTTTTGTTATTGGTTTAAGTATTTTTAAATTTGGATAATTTAGTTTTTATGGATTTGGGTTTAATGTGTTGATGACAATTTTTGTTATTGTTATGACCGTATGAATGGTTTAATTTTTGTGTTACTTTATTTTAATATATTGTTATTAATGTGGATTTTGGTTACGATTTTTTTTTGTTGAAAGAAAGTATCTTATCCTTTTTTTGTTACACTTTTTAAAGGATAAAAAGAAAAAATTGTACATACATATATATACTCATTTTGTGTTTGTTACACTTACTCTTGTCTATTTTTTATGTTTGTTATTTGTATTGAAAGTTGATGGTAATTTTAGAAAAACAGAAAATGAGCTCAAAAGAAGCAAAACAAGTTATTTTCTTTATATACAATATAGAGATATTAATGAAAAAAACTAAACAAAATATAAAACTGTATGCATGCACTTTGGTTCAATTTTGAAAAATCAATCCAAAATCTAATCTGAGTGGTTTTCACAAAAGAACATCCAAATACATCTTATAATTTTCAATTTTGTATAGTTTGTTTTATCGATTTGCGATTTTGTTTTGGATCGATTTAAATTTGAACACGCCTAACTCCCTCCATTACTCAATGGTAAGGAAGTTGACCATGTCAGATTTGAATGTAGACCTCGAAAATAATAAAGTTACCTTATTTTTATAAATTCATAAATTCATGTTATTTTCTTATAAGTATGGGTGGAAATGGGTTAGGCCGTGCCACACTTTGTAAGGCCTAAGCTTGATCTACTTCAAAATGTATAAGTCTGAGTCTGACCTATTACCGTCATAGAATCATTTTTAAGGTTTGGCCTGACATTTTTAAGGGTCAAATGAAGCCTAAAAGCATATTTTACACTAAGACCTAGCCACACCTATAAGTCTACCACTAAATAGGTTAAATCTTATGAAACCTAAAACCCACAAATATGTCTGCTACTAAATAATGAAATCTTATGAATGTTTAGCCTTGTTATTAAACTAGATGGCCGAGTTAGACTTTAAATAGGCTAAATTGTAGATCTCTGTTGGGCAGTCTGACATATTCCCACCCTTACTTACAAGTTACTCATAAGTATGTAACGTAAATGCATACAAATATTGATAAATTTTCTTTTAATATTAATTTATTAGATTGATAAAAAAATAATATTTGATTGTTATGAAATATACTTTAAAAAAGATTTGTAATGACCATCGATTTTAATTAAATACTTATTTAAAATTTATCTTATCAAATTTTTGTTTAAGAATATTTATGTCATTTTTTTTTTTGCAATCAATTTATGTCATTTTATAAATACACATTTTTTAGTAACCAATTAGGGAGGATTTTTTTAGAGACCGTTTTGGTTTGCCGAATTTTCTCTTTCCTTAGTTTGCTTATCTTTTCCTTTCGCCGCCCTTTTGAGAGTTTTGGTTTGGTCTCTCCTCTTGTATATTGTTTTTCTCTAGTGTATAGTTTTCTTCTTAATCGAAGGTGCCAACTTAGTTGAGATGTCTATGTTTTCCCTTTATGCTTTCCCTCTCTCCTAGCTTATCGAAAAAAATATATTTCTTTCTATTATAATTTCCGTTCAATGTCTCTCGTATCAAACTAAAACGTCTATCATAATCTTTATCATAAATAATCACTTCTTTTCACTTTCTATGTAAAGAGGTCAAAGACTATTTTGTTCCGGTTTATTTTTCTCAAGACTAAAAATTACATTTATTTTTCTCAAAGATTAAATCGGATCTTGTGAATTTTCTCAAGGACTAAAATAAATCTTCACTAAAAAAAATTAAAATGAAGTAAATGCTACCAGAAGCCAATAAAACACACAACTGAGCCTCCCAATCATATTTTATGGAGTCCAAATAATTGAAAACTATTCGGTGTTAGCAATGTTATGTTAGTAATGGTTATCTTGTACAAAATTGCAAGAGTGAAGAAAATGTTGGTAAATAAAGGTGTAAATTCTGTCATGTGTTGTAGGCAGAACACTTGGAACAAACTTTCTTAGTAGTGTTAGTGAATAGTGATCAGGGAATTAGATACAAAACTATGAAAACTAAAAAGGACTTTGATAAATGGCTATAATGTATAGGGACTTAATTAAAAAGGTTAAATAAGAAAATAATCTCCCTAAATATACCAACATTTGATTTTAGTTTTCCTAAAATTTTCTTTAGGCTTTTGATCCCTCTAAAATATTTCATTTATGAAATTAGTCTTTGCTCTACATTAAGTATTACACTAGAGCAGAGACTAATTTCATAGATAGAAAATTTTAGAGGGACCAAAAGCCTAATGAATATTTTAGGGGACTAAAATCAAATGTTGGCATATTTAGAGGACTATTTACTTATTTAACCCTAATTAAAATGAATTCAAACTGCAGCGACTTACAAATCAATTAAACCTTAAATTAACAAATTAATGAATCCCCTAACCAAATGTAACTAGCAATCTGGGACGATTCATCTTCTTTGATCAACAATCTGGTAATAGATTTAATGAAAGAGACTTCTTCAAGTTAAATAGAAGCTTTTTCGAGTTTCTTAATGTCTGATTCTATAGTTGCATTGTTCTCATCAATAAAATCTCATTTCTTCAACATGAACTCATTCACATATGATCAAGATGGACCTTTTCACCTTCATGCTTTGGAACAGCAAGAGAAAATAGCAGGCTGATACTCTTTTTCAAAGCATGTTACTGTAACAAGTTATCAATAAGAAATTCTAGACCATTATTGTATGGTAAATGGAACATGGCACTCTTGCATTCATTGATAAAAATGGAAAGATCCAACCAAAAATGGAAATGATAAAACTCACAAGGACACTACAGATGTACATGTTTTTGTAGGTACTATGGAACTGCCACTGCCATATGGCAGACATATTGCAATACTTAAGATTTGTTCTGCACCTTTCTGTTTCTCCTGTGCTGATTTCCCCATTTTATGGTTGAATAACACTAATGACATTGCTGAAACTAGAATGGTTGCATGTGTATTTCGGCTGTTAAGAGCTAGGGACACCTTTAGTGAATGTGGCGGTTCGAACCCACTATGCGCTGCATTCATGATCCCCATTTCCCCATCGGCCAAAAGTGACCATTGGGACAACCTTTGAATAGAAAAAACACACTAGTAGACTGGCCCTGAAAGCCATTTTCAATCATGGATGAATGATCGAATGCAGATAGAACCATAAATTATAAGCTATAAAACAATATTATAAACGATGAATCTTATACAAAGAACAGCAGTAATGAGACGCAAGGACTGCATCATCAATATTTTGACTCTTCTATATAGTTCATGAATTTACCTCCTATGTATGTTGGTTCATGAACGGATTAATGTTTGTACTCTATTCACAAACTTGAAATATATCAGAAAATTCCTCATCCGCTTTGTTGTTAGATAACAATGGTCTTTCTCGATATATTCATTCGTTCATTCTGCATGATTGTTATATGTTTAAGTTCACTGACTTGGGCAATAACCAACTTTCCCACACATTATACCAGCTTGAATTTGAGAAATGCTGATATACAATGGTTCTTTGTCTAAGATTCAAAACTTATCTCGTCCTTTCTCAGTTTCTTATGTGAATCATACGATAACTTTTTACGAAGATTTCCTAAAACCACCCAACTGCAGCGCCTTGTAAGATCTGATATACACATGCAACCATTCTAGTATGTGATATTAGTCATAAAGGTAAGACTTATAATAACTGCTATAAAACCAAATAGACAACTCATAAGTTGACAACAAGGCCTCTCCACAAAGTCTAAATTGAGATTCACATGAATGCTTTGAAGACAACACTGAAGAAGTGATAAGGATAGCACGCAAGTTGGAACGACAACAAGAAGACAACTCTCTGATTGACACACCAATAAACACCGCACACGAAGGCAAAGTTGGCTGAGGCAAATGATATGAAAACATATACAAGTGTCTCGAAATTCTGATGAAGAACAAAACTGGGATATCTGAGGAAGAACGCCAAGATCATGAAACACATTGTGACGTTATTAGAGGAAAACTAGCTGATATATTGAACAAAACTAGCAATCGAAAAGGTTAAACTAGGCTATTGTGATGTTTTATGTACTATCAAATCAAATTATCGATGCATACATTTGGAATAAAATTGCATAGATAAAAATATCACAATCCTCCATGTTCAGATCAGATGCGGCTGTAACTCAATCCCACAAAACTGACTAGTAAGGTAAGGGTCACTCAAGCCTTATAATATCTATTTAGGCCATATCTCTAGGCAATGAAGAACTGAACACATCCATCCGCTCACACCTAGCATGATGAAGGATACAGAGGAAGTCCAAAGTTGCCGCAAGACATCTACAACACAACATATATAGCACATAAATTCACCATGATACAACCAATAAGCTTGTGCCAACATAATAAGTTGATAACAAGGCCAATGTCTCATCACATAAGCCTCTCCACAAAGTCTAAGTTTAGATTCGGATGATTTAGATAAAGTCTACATTTAGATTCACGTGAATGCTTTGAAGACAACACTGAAGAAGTGATAAGGTTAGTATGCAAGTGGAAACGATAACAAACAGACAACTCCGATTGACACACCATTAAACGCCGCAGATGAAAAAAGCAGTGACAACAAATCAAAGTCATGAACAAGAACAAGCAATGGCAACAAACTCTGCTAAGGCAAAGTTAGCTGAGGCAAATGATATGAAAACATATACAAGTGTTGTGAAGTTTTGATGAAGAACAAATCTGAGATGTCTGAGGAAGAATGCCAAGATCATGAAACCCATTGTGACATTATTATAGGAAAACTGGTTGATATGTTAAACAAAACTAGCAGTCGGAAATGCTAAACTAGGTCACTATGATGTTCTATGTACTACCAAATCAAATTATCAATGCATAAATAAAAAAATTACAATCTTCCATGCTCAGATCAAATGTGGCTGTCTCTCACTGTCATATCCATAGCTGCAGAGCAATGTTAGGTGTGAGGAATGTGAAAATGGTGAATTTGAGTTTACTTGCCAAGTGGAGGTGGAGATTATTGCAAGGGGACCAAGCTATTTGGAAGGAGGTACTAGTGGAGAAGTATGGCAGTCATGCTACCAAAATTATTGAAGTAGGTAGTGATGTTTGGCCTAGGTTGGCGTCTAAATGGTGGAAGGATTTGGTGAGCTTAGAGGTTGGAACGGAGCGTGCTTGGCTAAACGAGGAGGTGGTTAGGAAGGTGGGAAATGGGCTTAATACTAGTTTTTGGCATGTGGCGTGGAGAGGGGAAGTTCCGTTTAAGATTAAATATCCTAGACTCTTTTCTTTGTCAAATCAACAAGAAGCTATGGCAGGTGATTTGAGTGTTGGAGGGAGGTGGGGTTTTAGTTGGAGGCGTAGTTTCTTTGTGTGGGAAGAGAACCTTCTAACCAACCTTTCGGAGGATTTAGATGGCTTTGCTCGGACTCAAGAGGTTGATAGATGGAGATGGAAGTTGGAGGAGGATGGGTGCTTCTCGGTGAATTCGCTTTATACCAAATTGGAAAGTGTGATGTTGGGGGAGAATGGGTGTACGATGGAGGAAAGGAGGGTGCTTAGTCAAATTTGGAAGTCCGGGGTGCCATCAAAGGTGGTGGCTTTTTCTTGGAAACTTCTTCTTGACCGTATCCCTACAAGAGTGAATTTGGAGGTTAGAAATTGTTTACCGCCGGATGGTGGTTCAAATTGCATTTGGTGTGCGAATGTGAGGGAATCATCCGTTCACCTTTTTCTTCATTGTGATAAGGCGCGGGAAATATGGTTGAATCTGATGAGATGGACTAACCGGCTTTTCTTAATTCCTCCGAATTTGTTCATCCATTGGGAATGTTGGAGCGATGGAGGGTTTCACAAGAAGGTTAGGAGGGGTTGGAGAATGATTACAATTTGGGTAATTTGGAAAGCGAGAAATGATTGCATTTTCAATAATGTGGTTAAAGGTGTGGATGTGCTAGTAGAAGAGATTAAAGTTCTCTCTTGCTGTTGTGGCCCTGCAGTTGCGGCCTGCAGCTTTGTCAGCTGCCTTGTGCTGGTTATGTAGCTGACAGTAGCTGCTTCTACCTTTGCGTTCATCTGTGTTTGGACTTTGCTGGTTTTTCTGCATTTGTCTGCTGTTGCAGTGCAGTGCAGTCCGGACACATTTTTAGCTTCCTTGTTCCGCTCAGTTTCGGCTTCAGTTTTGGTCTTTTTGGAGTGCTCCGCTTCGGCTGTGTTGTTGGTGATTGTAGGGGCAGAGCTTTGGGTCTGAAATCTGATGCCGTTTTATCGGATTGCAGCGTCAAAGCTTTCGCATTTTTAGCTGGGTGGTTTTGTGGTGTTTTTTCGGATGTTACACCTATATGCGGTATCTTTGTGTTTTTTCACCGCCCCTTAGCGTCTTGCTAGAGTTTTGGTTTTAATAATATTTGCCGATTAAAAAAAATATCCATAGCTGTGTCTCCCTTCCACCTCTGATTTCCCCAGCTGCTTGTGCAGCTCCCTGCAGTCTCTAGGTTCCACCAATCAATTATCATAGAATTTGGACATAAAATTGATTAGTAAGGGTAAGGGATACTCAAGCCTTATAATATCTATTTATGCCATATCTATAGGCAACGAAGAACTGAACACATCCGCTCACACCTAGCATGATGAAGGTGAATAGGTGATGAACGATACAGAGGAAGTCCAAAGTTGCCGCAAAACATCCATAACATAAGACATATATAACACATAAATTCATAAGCAATACCAGGGAAGATCCTTGTAAGAATCAACAAAGTTGATTAAAATTACCGCAGGCAGATGTTTGGCTGCAATAACAAGACTCATAAGTCAACATTTGGATATCAATACGTTAAGAAATTACATTAGATAATTGTGATATCAGCAGCAATGAGGCCATTACATAGCTCAATTCTTCGGATATCAATACACAATTTCATAACCAGTCAGAGAAATTCAACAGCAGTAAAAAGGAAATTGATATGGAACTATGATGTTTCATCATTTTCTATTCTTTCAAAAAGTAAATATGCGATGAAGAAGTATCTCAACCTGATTTTTCTCATATTTTTCAAAACTAGCACACATAATTATCTCAAGAGTTGCATCTTTAGGAATAAGACTGATAATAAAACTCTGGTGAGGGAAGGAGTTAGGTATTAAACCAATAATTGATCATAATTCACAATAAAGTAAACAACAAAATTTGAGCCTTTTATAAAATCCTAATTTGTTATATATATATATATATATATATATATATATAACCGTCGTCATCGGCAATCATGGTTACAAACGAAATATCAATTGTTAGTTTTTTAAAAATAAATCTGATCCCAAAAATTACAAACAGGATTGCTATAATGCGATATTGTTGCACCATGGTTGTCCAATGTCTTCTAAACAATTGAAGATTTAACCACAAACTGATATCAATTGATTTCACATCATACAGCAATCTGAACCTATTAATGTCAATAAAGGGTCAAAGGATAGAAAAGAAACTGAGCTACTTTGTTGCAAGATTTTTAGCTCCATAAATAAAAAACAATCTAAAATTTATTATTGATGACATTAAGTTCATACAATCTGAGGTGACATTATCTATTTCAACTAACTTTAAAGCACCGTCCAGGCACTGCACAACTGTCTCAGCATCAAACAAGTTTCCATACCTTGTTTCCTTTGCCAAATTAAGGCTCCATCTAAGGCACTGCACAACAGTCTCAGCATCAAACAAGTTTCCATACCTCGTTTCCTTTGCCAAATTGAAGCTCCATCTAAGGCCTGTTGCTTCATCTAGTGTGGAAGAGATATGGACATCCTCAAATTTTGTTGCAGCATAGATGCCATTGCCTTGGTGGTCACGGATCAGCTTGCCTAAGCTTGTGGTGCCATCTTCAAAGCAGCCAGCATCAACATTCAGCTTTAAAGAGTCAAGATTGGGAGGCTCCTGTTTTTCAAGTTGATTTCTGAAGTATTGCCCAGACCTCTTCGGATTGGCCTTGTTAAATTCATCTACAAAGTCCACAACACTTGTAGCCACTACAACGGGATCAAACTTTTCTTTATTGAAGATCATCTTGTTACTGGCTTTCCGCTTCTTCCACATTAGTTATATTTACTTTATTCATTATTTTTTTGAGCAAAACTTTATTCATTATTTTATAAAGCAATATGATCACTAAGATTTCATGACAGAATCACAATTAACATAAACCATAGCCAAAGGAAAGGTTCAAATTCATTGAGCCACAATTACCAGACAATAAAGATTAGCCACTTTTATAGTTACAATATCAAATTAAACCTAATCAGAGCTGAAGTTATAGTGAGCCCACTACATGATACATCTTCTTTGTTATGTGTAATTATCAAAAGGAAAAGAGACGAGTGTTGAAAGTTATATCATATTTTACACATTTCTTCAAGCAAATTCACAACTTCATTTACCGTTTTAATCTTACATAATTCATAAATCACAATATTATAGGCGTGTCATCACTAAACAATATTAGGTTCCATAAATTTGTTAATCTTCATTCCATTCAACAAAACAATTGTTTATTTTAAATTGACTAAACAATCGTTTCTTTTAATTGAATCACAATACAAACGCCACATGCTAGAGCAATTTCACTAGACAACCAATTCAGAATATATTTTACAAACACGGATTACAAAAATATAGTCGCAATTTTATTAAGTGGTATCAATAACGATTGTGTTATACATTACCAAAATAATGAAACCAATGGTCAATCTTAAAAACAATATGGATGCAATTGAAAGAAAAAACATATATAGTTCATATATAGTCATCCGAGGAGGCGCTCTCGTGGACAAGGTTGAGGCAGCACTGCATATTTCATAGGAATTGGATCATACTGTTGGGTTTTCTAAGTCATTCTGAAGAAAAAACTCGTTGATCAAATGAGCATGTAATTGCAACGCTTCATAAACATCACCGTTAAGACAAAGACCTTTGAAAAGTATAGTCGAGGTTATCACATCGGGTTTATGATAACCCATTGTCAGATAACCCATCTTCAGAATCTTGATATAAAGAACAGTGAATGTGAATGGTGTGGCATTGAGAGAATGGTACACGCTTTGAGATTTGCAACAAGAAGAGTGTGTGACTGTGTTGGAAGGGGATTAGGGTTTTGATGAGTGAGAGGTACTTCAGGTTCTATATATAGCGGCTCATTACAAGGTAAAATGGGTAAATATGGAAATTTACTTGGCTATGTCTTATGGGGATATGAGCTGGTAGATTTGAACCAATATGTGAATGCCACGTTGGTACAGTTTGTCATTGCTATTTTGTGACAAAAATCAAAATCTTTACACGGTTATTTTGCTCGTGCAAGGTAATAAATAAAAGGGTAAAATATGTGTTTGATGAATATAAATATATGAGTTAAATATGTTTTTAGGGGGTGTATTGGATCATGATTCTAAGAGATTTTAAAAGACTTTTTTATTATGAAAAAGTCTTGTGGTATTCAATCAAGACTCTTTTCAATTTAAAAAAAGTCTTGTGTTATTCAATCAAGATTCTTTGTCATTTAAAAAAAGTCTTGTGGTATT